>FRDC01003938.1_pt1 | contig 117692 bp, 111 predicted proteins | sample 1106171 | NCBI WGS metagenome assembly FRDC01 (sample SAMEA3930566, study PRJEB13176) | freshwater metagenome | biome: Drinking water system; feature: drinking water; material: water | place: Singapore | collected 2014-12-20 | reverse complement strand
ACCACCGGCGGCAACGCGCTGAAATTCTACGCCTCGGTCCGCCTCGACATCCGCCGCATCGGCGCGATCAAGAAGGGCGAGGACGTCGTCGGCAATCAGACCCGCGTCAAGGTCGTCAAGAACAAGGTCGCGCCGCCCTTCAAGCAGGTCGAGTTCGACATCATGTACGGCGAGGGCGTGTCGAAGATGGGTGAGATCCTCGATCTCGGCGTCAAGGCCGGTATCGTCGAGAAGTCCGGCGCATGGTTCTCCTATGACAGCCAGCGTCTCGGCCAAGGCCGCGAGAACGCGAAAGTGTTCCTGAAACAGAATCCGGACATGACCGCGAAGATCGAGGCGGCGATCCGCCAGAACTCGGGTCTGATTGCCGACCAGATTCTCGCCGGCACGCCGGAGCGCGATGCGGACGGCGAGGAGCCGTCCGACGATTGATGACAGTTTCCGAAGCCAGGCCGGGTGAGAGCGGTTTGCGACTTCGGTGAGAGCGGCAAGGGTTGTGAGGGGTGAGTTGCCCCACGTCTCGCAGTCGTTGCCGCATCCCATTCCAAGGTGCGTATGCCATCCAGCCATGGCCGCGCACCGACTGGTTGGTGGAGTGAAAAAGCCGCGCGGCGCGAGCCGCGCGGCTTTTTGCTGTGTGGGATGTGCTGCGCGGTTACTCCGCTGCCTGCGCGTAGTCCGACACCGGCGGGCAGGAGCAGACGAGATTGCGGTCGCCGTAGACGTTGTCGACGCGGCCGACCGGGCTCCAGTACTTGTCGTTCTTGGAGACGCCCGTCGGGAAGCAGCCTTCGCTGCGGCCGTACGGGCGCTGCCAGTGGTCGTCGGCGATGTCGTGCACCGTGTGCGGCGCGTGGCGCAGCGGCGATGCCTCAATCGGGAAGCGTCCCGATTCGACGTCCGTGATTTCCTTCCGGATCGCGATCATGGCGTCGCAGAAGCGATCGATCTCGGCCTTCGATTCGGATTCGGTCGGTTCGATCATCAGCGTGCCCGCGACCGGGAAGCTCATGGTCGGCGCGTGGAAGCCATAGTCGATCAGCCGCTTGGCGATATCGTCGACCGTAACGCCGCAGGTCGTCTTCAGCGGGCGCGGATCGACGATGCACTCGTGCGCGACGCGGCCGCGCGCGTTTTTGTAGAGCACCGGGAAGTGCGGATCGAGGCGGGCGGCGATGTAGTTGGCGTTGAGGATCGCCATCTGCGTCGCGCGGGTGAGGCCGGCACCGCCCATCATCGCAATGTAGATGTAGGAAATGGTGAGGATCGATGCCGAGCCGTACGGCGCAGCCGAGACGGGTCCCACAGATATTTGGCCGACCGGCGTCGTGATCTCGCCGGTGCCGCCCGTGAGCGATGGCAGAAACGGAGCGAGATGCTTCTTCACGCCGATCGGGCCCATGCCGGGGCCGCCGCCGCCGTGCGGGATACAGAACGTCTTGTGTAGATTGAGGTGGCTGACGTCGGCGCCGTAGTCGCCGGGCCGCGCGAGACCGACCTGCGCGTTGAGGTTGGCGCCATCGAGATAGACCTGCCCGCCGTACTGATGAACGATGTCGCAGATCTCGCGGACGTGCTCCTCGAACACGCCATGCGTGGAGGGGTAGGTGATCATCACCGCTGCGAGTTTGCCGGCGTGTTGCTTCGCCTTCGCGCGCAGGTCCTCGACATCGACGTCACCGCGCGCGTTGCAGGCGGTCACCACCACGTCCATGCCGACCATGCTGGCGGAGGCTGGATTGGTGCCGTGCGCGGAGGAGGGAATGAGGCAGACGGTGCGATGTGCCTCGTTGCGCGAGGCGTGGTAGGCGCGGATCGCGAGCAGGCCGGCGTATTCGCCCTGCGCGCCGGAGTTCGGCTGCAGCGAGACGGCATCGTAGCCGGTGATGTCGATCAGCCACTTTTCGAGCTGCGCAAACATCGCGTGATAACCGGCGGCCTGCTGCTTCGGTGCGAACGGATGCAGCGCGCCGAATGCCGGCCATGTCAGCGGGATCATCTCGGCGGTCGCGTTCAGCTTCATGGTGCAGGAGCCGAGCGGGATCATCGCGCGGTCGAGCGCGAGGTCGCGGTCGGACAGCTTGCGCATGTAGCGCAACAGCTCGGTCTCCGAGTGATGCGTGTTGAACACCGGATGGGTGAGGAACGGCGTGGTGCGCTTGAGCTCGGCCGGGATGGCGTCGCCTGCGGACCGATCGATGTCGGCATATGACAGCGCGCCGCCGAACGCGCGCCATACCGCTTCGACGATCGCGGGCGTCGTGGTTTCGTCTAGCGCGATCGACACAAGATTGCCGTCGCTGCGCAGGTTGATCTTCTCAGAAGCGGCGCGCGCGAGAACGTCGGCGCGCTTTGCACCGGCATCGACCGTGACCGTATCGAAGAAATGCTCGCTCTTGGGCGCAACGCCGAGCGTCTTCAGCCCGGCGGCGAGCACAGCCGCGCGGCGGTGAACCGTGCGCGCGATGTGAGTGAGGCCCTCAGCGCCGTGATAGACCGCATACATGGACGCGATCACCGCCAGCAGCACCTGCGCGGTGCAGATGTTCGAGGTCGCTTTCTCGCGGCGGATATGCTGCTCGCGCGTCTGCAGCGCCAGACGATAGGCCGGAGCGCCGCGGGAATCGACCGAGAGGCCGACGATGCGGCCGGGCAGCGAGCGCTTCAGCGCATCGCGCACCGCCATGTAGGCGGCGTGCGGACCGCCGTAGCCCATCGGCACGCCGAAGCGCTGGGTCGAGCCGATGGCGATGTCCGCGCCGAGTTCGCCGGGGGAGGCGACCAGCGTCAGCGCCAGCGGATCAGCAGCGACGACGGCGAGCGCGCCCTTGTCGTGCAGGGCGGCGATGATGCCGCGCAGATCGCGCAGGCTGCCGTGCGTGCCCGGGTATTGCAGCAGTGCGCCGAACACCTTCGACGTATCGAGATCGCGCGCCGGGTCGCCGGTGACGACGCTCCAGCCGAGCGGTTCGGCACGCTGGCGCAGTACGGCGAGCGTCTGCGGATGCACTTCTTGGTCGACGAAAAATGCCGTGTTGCCGGATTTCGCCGCGCGCTCGGCGAGCGCCATGGCTTCGGCCGCGGCGGTACCCTCATCGAGCAGCGAGGCGTTGGCGACATCGAGGCCGGCAAGATCGCAGACCATGGTCTGGTAGTTGAACAGCGCTTCAAGCCGGCCCTGGCTGATTTCCGGCTGATACGGCGTGTAGGCCGTGTACCAGGCGGGGTTCTCGAGGATGTTGCGCTGGATCACGGCGGGCAGGATCGTGCCGGAGTAACCCTGGCCGATCAGCGATGTGAAGATCTGGTTCCTGGTTGCGATGTCGCTCATGTGCGCGAGCACTTCGACTTCGCTCATTGGCTTGCCGAGATCGAGTGGCGACTTCTGCCGGATTGAGGCGGGCATCGTCTCGTTCATCAGCGCGTCGAGGCTCGGCGCACCAACGACTTTCAGCATTGCTTCGGCTTCGCGCGCCGAGGGGCCGATGTGGCGCTGCTCGAAGGTGGTGGCGGCTTCGTTCTTGGCGGTCATGCTGTCCTCGCGAGCCTTATGGCCTCGTTGCTTCGATCTCTGTTCGTAGCCTGGATGGAGCGCGAAGCGCGCAATCCGGGTTCATCCCGGATTTCACTTCGCTTCATCCGGGCTACAAATCACGCGGTGTGCGCCTTGTAGGCGGCCTCATCCATCAGGCCGTCGAGTTCGCCCTTGTTGGCGATCTTGATCTTGAAGAACCACGCCTTGCCGCCGGCATCGGAGTTCACCAGCGCCGGATCGGCGACCAGGTCCTCGTTCACCTCGGTGACCTCGCCGGTGATCGGCGCGTAGACGTCGGAGGCCGCCTTCACAGATTCGACCACGGCAGCCGCCGCGGCTTTCGTCAGCCTGGCACCGACCTTCGGCAGTTCGACGAACACCACGTCGCCGAGCTGCGACTGCGCGTAGTCGGTAATGCCGACGGTCGCGACATCGCCCTCGATGCGGAGCCATTCGTGATCGGTCGTGTAGAGCGTGGTCATGGGAGGAACCTCAGCGCTTGTAGGTGTTGGTGATGAACGGCATGGCGGCGAGCTTCAGCGGCAACCGCTGCCCGCGCACCTCGGCGAATGATTGCTCGGCGACGCCCTTGGCGCCGGTTGTCTGCGGTTTCGGCAGATAGCCCATGGCGACCGGCGCATTCAGGCTCGGCCCGAATCCGCCGGAGGTGATCTTGCCGACCGGCGCGGTTGACGCGCTATCTGCGAACAGCGGCGCATTCTCGCGCACCGGCGCTCGGCCTTCGGGCTTCAATCCGACGCGGCGGCGCGTCGCGCCCGTCTGCAGCTGCGCCAGGATCACATCGGCGCCGGGAAAACCGCCGGCACGTTCGCCGCCCGCACGGCGCACTTTCTGGATCGACCATTCGAGCGCGGCCTCGACCGGCGTCGTGGTCTCGTCGATGTCGTGGCCGTAGAGGCAGAGGCCTGCTTCCAACCGCAGGCTGTCGCGCGCACCGAGGCCGATCGGCAGCACATCGGGATGGTCGAGGAGGGCGGTCGCGAGCAGCGTTGCGTCGGCCGCGGGCACCGAAATCTCGAAACCATCCTCACCGGTGTAGCCCGAGCGCGAGACGAAGCAGGCGAGTGCGCGGCCATTGACGGTGAGCGTGCGCGGGCCCGCATCCATGAACGTCATCGCCGCGACGTCCGGTGCGAATGTGGCGAGCACGCTCTCGGCTTTCGGGCCCTGCAGCGCGAGCAACGCGCGGTCGCTGAGCGGGTCGATGATGCAGGTATCGGACAGATACTTACGCAGGAGTGCTTCGTCCTGCGCCTTGCACGCGGCGTTGACGACGATGAACAGGTGATCACCGAAGTTCGCGACCATCAGGTCATCAAGAATGCCGCCAGTGTCGTTGGTGAAAAGCGCGTAGCGCTGGCGCAGCGGTTCGATGCCGAGAATGTCCTGCGGCACAAGCGTTTCCAGCGCTTTCGCTGCGTCCTCGACGCGTCCGGATTTCGGCCGCAGCGCGATCTGCCCCATATGCGAGACATCGAACAGGCCGGCACTGGCGCGCGTGTGCAGATGCTCCTTCAACACGCCGGCGGGATATTGAACCGGCATGTCATAGCCGGCGAACGGAACCATCTTGCCGCCACGGGCAACGTGCAGATCGTAAAGCGGGGTGCGTTTCAGCGCGTCTGGTGCAAGCATCACAAGGCTCCTGCGGGCGCATCCGGACTCCTCCGGATTGGCCTGTCGAAGCCCCATCTGTCGCTGCGCCTGAGAGTATTATCCCGTCGGCGGATGCCGCGCCGAAACCGGCCGCATCTCTTTCCAGATATCAGTGATCGCGCGGTCCTTTTGCCTGAGAGTTTCCGGGGCGGTTGCTCCTTCGGCGCCGGCACGAAGCCGGTCTCTCCCAGCGCGATCTAGTGCTGAACAGATGGGACGGAAACACGACCGCACCAAGGCTGTCAACGCGATGGATGCTGCTTTTAACGGCTATCTCGCAGTTGCACTGAACAAAGTTGCCGCAGCGCTCAGGTATGCCAGACCGGTAAGGGCGTCACACCGCTGTCGTCTCGGCGTTGCATGTCAAAAAGGCCGTGAACATGTCGACCGGAGGCCGCAAATGACTGTGACGATGCAGACCGATAACGCCGCGCTGCGCGAGCGAATTCAACAGGATCTTGAGGACACCCTGGACGAAGAGCTTGAGCTGGAGCTCGACGACGGCCGCCTCGACGCACTCGCCGGTGATCTCCCGGATGTTCCGGCCGGTTCGGAGGTCGACCGCAAGATTTACTTCAAGGAGCTGTTTCGCCTGCAGGGCGAACTGGTGAAACTGCAGGATTGGGTGCAGCACGAGAAGAAGAAGGTCGTCGTGCTGTTCGAGGGTCGCGACTCCGCCGGAAAGGGCGGCGCGATCAAGCGCATCACTCAGCGGCTCAATCCGCGTGTCTGCCGCGTCGCAGCGCTGCCTGCGCCGAACGAGCGCGAACGGACGCAGTGGTATTTCCAGCGTTACGTCTCGCATCTGCCGGCGGGCGGCGAAATCGTGCTGTTCGACCGTTCCTGGTACAATCGCGCCGGTGTCGAGAAGGTGATGGGGTTCTGCACCGACGAGCAGTACGAGGAGTTCTTCCGCTCGGTGCCTGAATTCGAGAACATGCTGATCCGTTCCGGCACCATCCTCGTCAAGTACTGGTTCTCGATCACCGACGAGGAGCAGGAATTCCGCTTCACCATGCGCATCCGCGATCCGCTGAAACAGTGGAAGCTGAGCCCGATGGACGTGGAAGCCCGCACCCGCTGGGAGGCTTATACCAAGGCCAAGGAGAAGATGCTGGAGAAGACGCACACGGCCGAATCGCCATGGTGGATCGTCGACGCGGTGGACAAGAAGCGTGCCCGCCTCAACTGCATCTCGCACTTCTTGGATCAGATTCCGTACAAGGAAATCGCGCATGCCCCAGTAGTCCTGCCGCCGCGCGTGCGGCATCCGGACTACCTGCGTGGCCCGATCCCGCCGGAGATGTACGTTCCGGCGCGCTACTGAGGCCTGAAATTTCACGCCGGGCTTAATGGGGCCGCCGGACCATAGGTCCGGCGGCCCTTGCGCCGTTATGCCAGCGCCCGCCTTTCTGGACAGGGCAAAGCGTGGCGTCTAAAAGCGAAATCGGAACATTTCCTGCGATTGGCTCCTACAATCGGCGGCTTCGGTCAGCCCTTCGGGCGCGCTGAACCTTGGCATTGAACCTTGGGCCCGCCTCGCAGGCATAAGTGAGACGATGAACGGCAATGAGCGGCGTTAACGAAATCCGATCGACATTCCTGAACTACTTCGCGAAGAACGGCCACCAGCCTGTCGCATCCTCGCCGCTGGTTCCGCGCAACGATCCGACGTTGATGTTCACCAACGCCGGCATGGTGCAGTTCAAGAACGTCTTCACCGGACTTGAGAAACGTCCGTATTCGACCGCCACCACCTCGCAGAAATGCGTCCGCGCCGGCGGCAAGCACAACGACCTCGACAACGTCGGTTACACCGCGCGCCATCTCACCTTCTTCGAGATGCTCGGCAACTTCTCGTTCGGCGACTACTTCAAGGAGCGCGCGATCGAACTCGCCTGGAACCTGGTGACCAAGGAGTTCGGGCTGAAGAAGGACAAGCTGCTTGTCACCGTCTATCACACCGACGACGAGGCGGCGGGTTACTGGAAGAAGATTGCGGGCTTCACCGACGATCGCATCATCCGCATTCCGACGTCGGACAACTTCTGGGCGATGGGCGACACCGGCCCGTGCGGGCCGTGCTCGGAAATCTTCATCGATCGCGGCGAGCACATCTGGGGTGGACCTCCGGGCAGCCCGGAGGAGGATGGCGACCGCTTCCTCGAATTCTGGAATCTCGTGTTCATGCAGTACGAGCAGGTGAGGAAGGAAGAGCGCGTGGGCTTGCCGCGTCCTTCGATCGACACCGGCATGGGCCTCGAGCGCATGGCTGCGATCCTGCAGGGCGTCGACAGCGTGTTCGAGACCGACCTGTTCAAGAACGTGATCGATGCAACCTCATCGGCGCTCGGTCATGGCACGACCGAGCAGACCGTCGCGTCGTTCCGTGTGATCGCCGATCATTTGCGTTCGTCGTCGTTCCTGATCGCCGACGGCGTACTGCCGTCGAACGAGGGCCGCGGCTACGTGCTGCGCCGGATCATGCGCCGCGCGATGCGCCATGCGCAGCTGCTCGGCGCCAAAGAGCCGCTGATGCATCGTCTCGTCTGGGCGCTGGTGCGCGAGATGGGGCAGGCGTTCCCGGAGCTCGTGCGCGCGGAAGCGCTGATCGAGGAAACGCTGCGGCTGGAAGAGACTCGCTTCCGCAAGACGCTGGAGCGCGGCCTCTCGATCCTCGACGAGTCGTCGAAGTCGCTCAAGAAGGGCGACATGTTCGACGGCGACACGGCGTTCACGCTTTACGACACCTACGGCTTCCCGCTGGACCTGACGCAGGACGCGCTGAAGTCGCGCGGCATCAGCGTCGATATCGCTTCGTTCACCGATGCGATGGAGAAGCAGAAGGCGAAGGCGCGGGCGTCGTGGGCCGGTTCGGGTGACACAGCCACCGAAGCGATCTGGTTCCCGCTGCGCGAGAAGCTCGGTGCAACCGAGTTCCTCGGCTACGAGACCGAGAGCGCGGAAGGCGTCGTCGCCGCACTCGTGAAAGACGGTGCCGAGGCCAAAGAACTCAAGACCGGTGAGAGCGGTTCGGTCGTGCTCAACCAGACTCCGTTCTATGCGGAGTCGGGCGGTCAGGTCGGCGATGTCGGCGTGCTCACGGGCGAGGGCGGTCTGCGCTTCCGCGTGACCGATACGCAGAAGCGCGCCGGTGATCTGTTTGTGCATCTCGGTACAGTTGAAGCCGGAACGCTAAAGCCGGGCGCGGCACTCGCGCTCGAAGTCGATCGTACCCGCCGTGGCGCGATCCGCGCCAACCACTCGGCGACGCATCTGCTGCACGAAGCGCTGCGACTCGTGCTCGGCGATCACATCGCTCAGCGCGGCTCGCTGGTCTCGCCCGATCGTCTGCGGTTCGATTTCGCCCACACCAAGCCGATCACGCAGGACGAACTGCGCAAGATCGAGGACATCGCCAACGACGTGGTGCTGGAGAACGGCGCGGTGACAACGCGCCTGATGGCCGTCGACGATGCCCGCGACGCAGGCGCGCGTGCGCTGTTCGGTGAGAAGTACGGCGACGAGGTGCGTGTCGTATCGATGGGCGCCGGTTCAGGTAACGCACTTGGCTGGTCGGTGGAGCTGTGCGGCGGCACGCACGTGAAGCGCACCGGCGATATCGGACTCATTTCAATCACGGGCGAGAGCGCGGTGGCCTCTGGCGTGCGCCGCATTGAGGCGCTGACCGGTAACACGGCACGACACGCTCTCAATCAATTGCGAGCCAATCTTCGTGCGGTGTCAGCCGAATTGAACGCGACGCTCGATGACGTAACCGTCCGAGCGACTGCCGTCGTTGGTGAGCGGAAGAAATTGGAGCGCGATCTGGCGGATGCCCGCAAGAAGCTTGCCATGGGCGGCGGTGCAGCTGCGGGTGGTGGCGATGCGGCGGCTGCGGATATCCGCACCATCGGCGATGTGAAGTTCTTCGCACGCGCCGTGCAGGGCATCGAGATGAAGGATCTCAAGAGTCTCGCGGACGATGGCAAGAAGCGCGTCGGACAGGGTGTCGTTGCCATCGTCGGCGTCACCGAGGATGGCAAGGCCGGTGTTGTCGTGGGAGTGACGGCCGATCTGACGTCGCGTTACAGCGCCGTCGATCTGGTCAAGGTTGCGTCGGAAGCGCTTGGCGGCAAGGGCGGCGGTGGCCGTCCCGACATGGCGCAGGCCGGCGGCCCCGACGGTTCGAAGGCCAATGCGGCGCTCGACGCTATCGCGAGCGCGATGGGCGGAGCCTGACGCTTTCAGCTAGATGATCAGGCGTCAGCGGTGAGATGCGTCTCGCGCGCGGCGAACATCGCGCGGATGCGGTCGGGAATGCGGACGCTCTTGTGGGTGGTCTGATCGACGTAGACCCAGACCAGCTCGCCGGTGGCGAGCAGGGTGTCCGAGCCCTTCGGAAAGATCGCGAGATCGATCGTCATGCTGGAGTTGCCGAAGCGGTCAACGCGCGCCGCCACTTCGATATCCTGATCGAGACGGATCGGCACCTTGTATTCGACCACCGACTTCGCAACGTGAAAATCGATGCCGCTGACTTTGGCGTCGGCGAGTTGATCCCAGCCGATCCAGCGAAAGTATTCCGTCGTGCCGGTGTCGTAATAGGTGAGGTAGTGCGCGTTGAAGACGACGCCCTGGGCGTCGATCTCGGAATAGCGGACGCGGAACGGGTGAAAGAAAGAGAAATCGTTCCGCGTCATTCCAATTCGTCCGTTCAGGCTTTCGCCATCGCCGTTTCGAGGTTCGCGGCGACCTTGTCGAGGAAGCCGGTGGTCGACAGCCAGCGCTGGTCGGCGCCGACGAGCAGCGCGAGGTCCTTGGTCATGAAGCCGGCTTCGACGGTTTCAACGCAAACGCGCTCGAGCGTCTTGGCGAACTTTGCGAGTTCCGTGTTGTTGTCGAGCTTGGCGCGATGCGACAGGCCCTGCGTCCAGGCAAAGATCGACGCGATCGAGTTGGTCGAGGTCTCCTTGCCCTTCTGATGCTCGCGGTAGTGGCGCGTCACGGTGCCGTGCGCGGCTTCCGCTTCCACCACGCCGCCATCCGGCGTCAGCAGAACAGAGGTCATGAGGCCGAGCGAGCCGTAGCCCTGCGCGACGGTGTCGGACTGCACGTCGCCATCGTAGTTCTTACACGCCCAGACGTAGCCACCCGACCACTTCAACGCCGAGGCGACCATGTCGTCGATCAGGCGGTGTTCGTAGGTCAGATGCTTGGCGTCGAAGTCCTTCTTGAACTCGGCGTCGAAGATCGCCTGGAAGATGTCCTTGAAGCGGCCGTCGTAGACCTTGAGGATCGTGTTCTTGGTCGACAGGTACACCGGATAGCCGCGCGACAGGCCGTAGTTGAACGAGGCGCGGGCAAAATCCTTGATGGAGTCGTCGAGGTTGTACATGCTCATGGCGACGCCGCCGCCGGGCGCCTTGAACACTTCCTTCTCGATCACCGTGCCGTCCTCGCCGACGAACTTCATCATCAGCACGCCCTTGCTCGGGAACTTGATGTCGGTCGCGCGATACTGGTCGCCGAAGGCGTGGCGGCCGATGATGATCGGCTTGGTCCAGCCCGGCACGAGGCGCGGCACGTTCTTGCAGATGATCGGTTCGCGGAAAATGACGCCGCCGAGGATGTTGCGGATGGTGCCGTTCGGCGATTTCCACATTTCCTTGAGGCCGAATTCCTTCACCCGGGCCTCGTCCGGGGTGATGGTGGCGCACTTCACGCCGACGCCAACCTTCTTGATGGCGTTGGCTGCGTCGACCGTGACCTGATCGTTGGTCTTGTCGCGGTACTCCATGCCAAGGTCGAAATACATCAGCTCGACGTCAAGGAACGGGTTGATCAGCTTGTCCTTGATGTACTGCCAGATGATCCGGGTCATCTCGTCGCCATCGAGTTCGACTACCGGGTTTTTCACCTTGATTTTAGCCATGGAGCAGGGGCCTTACCTTTGGAGTGCGCAAGAGAGCGTTTATGAGCCGGGGAACCGGAACCGGTCCGTTGCGGTGGCTATAGCATTCGGAAACGGGGGCTGGAAGGCGACAAACCCGGCAGATTTGCTTATCAGTTCAGACCTTAGCCCAATTCTTGGAAAAAAGTTTGGGCGGGATGTCGATCCCGCTGCCGGTCGTTCGTCGTGAGGGCATGGAAGGCCATTGGGGCCTTCGGAACAAGGAGAAAAAGACAATGCGTGTCATGGTGATGGTCAAGGCGACGAAGGACAGTGAAAACGCCGTCATGCCGACGACCGAGATGCTCGAAGCCATGGGCAAGTTCAACGAGCAGCTGGTGAACGCCGGCATCATGCTCGGCGGCGACGGTTTGAAGCCGTCATCCCAAGGCAAGCGGATCGCCTTTGACGGGGCGAGCCGTACGGTGATCGACGGACCCTTCGCGGAAACCCGCGAGCTGGTCGCCGGCTACTGGATCTGGGAGGTCAAGGACATGGCCGAGGCGGTCGAGTGGGTGAAGCGCTGCCCGAACCCGATGTTTGGGCCGAGCGAGATCGAGATCCGCCAGTTTTACGAGATCGCCGACTTCGGCGAGGCGGTGACGCCGGACGTCGCCGAACTGCATGGCCGGACACGCGACAAGCTCGAAAACCGCTAACGCCAGCCGCCGCTTGCCACGCGCCTTGCTTCTCCCGTAAGCGAGGCCCGTGGCAGCGAGCGACACCCATCAAGCAATCGAAGCGGTCTTCCGGATCGAGCGGGCGCGGCTGATTGCCGGGCTCGCGCGCCTGACGCGGGACGTCGGCCTGGCCGAAGAACTGGCGCAGGACGCCCTCGTCACCGCGCTGTCCGAGTGGCCGAAGTCGGGCGTTCCCGCCAATCCGGGTGCCTGGCTGATGGAAACATCGAAGCGCCGGGCGATCGACGGATTCCGCCGCACCAAGATGGCCGCGCGCAAGCACGTGGAAATCGGCCGGGACCTCGAGGACGAGCGCGACACCAGTGTCGAGGACGCGGAAGCGGCCATGGACGACGATCTCGGCGACGAACTGCTGAGCCTGATCTTCACCGCCTGCCATCCGATCCTGCCACCGGAGGCACGGGCTGCGCTGACCTTGCGGTTGATCGGCGGGCTGACGACGGATGAGATCGCGCGCGCGTTTCTCTCGAACGAGGCGACGATCGCCCAGCGCATCGTCCGGGCGAAAAAGACCATCGGCAATGCGGGGCTCACTTACGAGGTGCCGCGCGGCGCCGAGCGCGGCCCGCGGCTCGCCTCGGTGCTGGAGGTCGTCTACCTGATCTTCAACGAGGGCTACGCGGCAACCGCCGGCGAGGACCTGATCCGCCCGTCGCTGTGCGCCGAGGCGCAGCGGCTCGGCCGGATCATTGCTGGGTTGGCGCCGAACGAGCCGGAGGTGTTCGGCTTGCTCGCGCTGATGGAGATTCAGGCGTCGCGGCTGGCCGCGCGCGTCGCGCCGGACGGATCGTCTGTGCCGATCACCGAGCAGAACCGGGCGCGTTGGGATCGTCTGCTGATCGGGCGTGGACTTGCCGCGCTCGAACGTGCGGAGACGCTCGGCGGCAGCCGCGGGCCCTATGCGCTGCAGGCGGCGCTGGCGGCCTGTCATGCCCGCGCCCGCAAGGCGGACGAGACCGACTGGCCGAAGATCGCAGGCCTCTATGACACGCTGCGTGAGGTGATGCCGTCGCCGGTGGTCGATCTCAACCGCGCGGTTGCGCACAGCATGGCGTTCGGTCCCGATGCCGGGCTCAAACTGATTGACGAGATTTCCGAGGCCGCGGCGCTGCGCAACTACGCGCCGATGCCGGCGGCGAGGGGCGACTTCCTGTTCCGCGCCGGCCGGCTGGCCGAGGCCAGAGCCGAGTTCGAGCGCGCGGCCGAGTTGAGCCGCAATGCGCGCGAGCGGGAATTCCTGCTGAAGCGGGCGGCGGCCTGCGAGGGCTGAGATTTGGCAGGCCAGAGTGCCTCCTCAGCTTCCGCATGAGATTCAAAACAGACTCTTAGCCCATTATTTTGCTTGAGATTTTCCGCCGGACGGGCAAACGAGGGCGCAGGCGAGTTGAGAATTCAGCGCAGCTCAGACGCTGAATCAAAACCTTAAAGACTTGAATCAAGATCAGAACGCAAAGCGAGCGATGTCCGGCACCGACAAGACCAAGATTGCGAAGGCGTTGGCGGGACCGATCGTCGTTCTCGTTGAGCCGCAGCTCGGCGAGAACATCGGCATGGCCGCGCGCGCCATGGGCAATTTCGGACTGACGCGGATGCGCATCGTCAACCCGCGCGACGGCTGGCCGAACCTCGCCGCCCAGCGGGCCGCGGCCGGTGCCGACCACATCCTCGACAAGGCCGAACTGTTCGACACGGTCGAAGCGGCGATCGCCGATTGCACGCTGGTGTTCGCCACCACCGCCCGCGCTCACGATCAGGCCAAGCCGGTGGTCGGACCGGAGGCGGCAGCCAAGGAGACGGTGGCGCATGTCGCGGCGGGCGCGCAGGCCGCGATCCTGTTCGGCCGCGAGCGCGCCGGGCTGATGAACGAGGAGGTGGCGCTTGCCAACCGGATCATCACCTATCCGGTGAACCCGGCCTTCGCCTCGCTCAATCTCGCGCAGGCGGTGCTGCTGATGGGGTACGAGTGGTTCAAGCTGGCAACTGCTGCCGAACTGCCGTTCGCGATGCCGGAGCGCTCCGAGCCCGCGTCCCAGCACCAGATGCAGGCGTTTTTCGACAACCTCGTGCGCGAGCTCGACAAGGTCGAATTCCTGCGCCCACCGGAGAAGCGCGACACCATGCTGGTGAACCTGCGCAACATCTTCTCGCGTATGGAGCCGACCAAGCAGGACATGCACACCCTGCACGGGGTGATCATGGCGATCGCCGACGGCCGGAAAGGTCCAGCGAAGGGCGGCGTGCTCGACAGCGAGGGCGCGACGCGGCTACGGGCGCTGCTGGCGGAGCACAGCGAGGGGCGCTCCTCGAACGACTCCAGCACCGTGCGCGGTCTGGCGCGGCTGCTTCGGCGCAACCCGACCGACGCCGAGCGGGCGTTGTGGCAGGCGCTGAGTAGGGATCGCCGCTTTGCCGGACAATTCAAACGGCAGACGCCGGTCGGCCGTCACATCCCGGATTTCGTCTCGTTCGTGCAGCGCGTGGCGGTCGAGCTGATGGTGCCGGGCGAAAGCGAAGCGATCGTCTCCGATCGTGCGGCGCGCGCGGCGTGGCTGGAAGCGCGCGGCTATCGCGTGGCGATGGTGAAGAGCGAGGACGTCGAACGCGATCTCGAAAGCGTGCTCGTCCCGATTCAGGCGCTGTTGTCGAACGAAAAGGCCTCAGACTGAATTCCGCTGGGCCACAGGCGCTTTTGCGATTCCGAGCGCCTTCATGCGCGACGCCAGCGTGGTCGGTTTGATGTCCATCAGTTCAGCCGCGCCGCCGCGCCCGAACACCTTGCCACCGGTGGCCTGAAGCGCGGCCAGAATGTTGGCGCGTTCCTGCTCGCGCATCGCCTCGTCGGTCAGCACCGAAGGCCGCGCGTCCGCACGCGGACGACCGGTGCCGGTGGTCGGACTGAAGCCCTGATGATCGGGCAAATCGATACGCAGCCGCCCGTTCTGGGCAAGGATCGCCGCGCGCTCGATGACGTTTTGCAGTTCGCGCACGTTGCCGGGCCAATCGTAACGCGACAGGCGGCGCGCATCACCTTCGGACAGACGCAGCCCTGACTTGAACGGTTTGCCCTCGCTGGTGAGGAAGTGCTGGGCGAGCAGGGGCACGTCCTCGCGTCGCTCGCGCAACGGCACGGACTCGATCGGAAACACGTTGAGGCGGAAGTAGAGGTCTTCGCGGAAGCGTCCGCGCGCGACCTCCTGCTTGAGATCGCGATTGGTCGCCGCGATCAGGCGCACGTCGACGGTGCGCGTGCTCTCTTCGCCAACGCGCTCGAAATGGCCTTCTTGCAATACGCGCAGCAGTTTTCCCTGCAGCTCCAGCGGAATTTCGCCGACCTCGTCGAGGAACAGCGTGCCGCCGTCCGCGAGTTCGAAACGGCCGATGCGATCGCGCACCGCGCCGGTGAATGCGCCCTTCACATGGCCGAAGAATTCGCTCTCGAACAGCTCGCGTGGGATCGCGGCGCAGTTGACGCGGATCAGCGGACGGTCGCTGCGGCCGCTCGCTTCGTGGATCGCGCGCGCGATCAGCTCCTTGCCCGTGCCGGATTCGCCAGTGATCATGACGTTGGCGCTCGTCGGCGCCACGAGCTTTACCTGCACCAGCGTTTTCTGAATGGCGTCGCTTTGGCCGATGATGCCGCGCGGATTGGTCTCGATGCGGATTTCTTCCTGCAAATAAGCGTTTTCCAGCTCCAGCCGTTCGCGCAGGCGATCGACTTCCGCAAGCGCTGCACGCAGCTTGTCGTCCGCCTCGCGGCGCTGGCTGACATCGCGGAACACGATCACTGCGCCGACGACGAGATCGCTGTCGCGAATGGGGGTGGAGGTGTATTCGACCCATACGGGCGAGCCGTCCTTGCGCCAGAACACTTCGTTTTCGATGGTGCGGACCGAGCCGTCGCGAAAGGCTGCGTAGATCGGGCAGTCTTCATGCGGATAGTGCCGCCCGTCGTGATGATGATGGTGGACCTTGGCGTGAATGTCAGTGCCGACGAGCTCTTCCGCGGTCCAGCCCAGCATGCGCTCCGCCGCGGGATTGACGAAGGTGGTCTTGCCTTCGGCGTTGACGCCGTAGATGCCTTCGCCCGCGGCGCGGAGAATGAGCTGGTTCTCGCGCTCGATGTCGCGGAAGACGCGCTCGACGCGCTGCCACGCGGCAATGCCGCCGCGCATATGATCCTCGGCGAGTGTATCGACCGTGCGGCGATAACGCTGCTCGAGATCGCTCATGGTGAGCAGCAGGAGCGGCGTGCCTTCTCGCGGCACCAGCGTGCCTGCGTATTCGAGCGTCAGTTTCTTACCGGTGGCGTGGCGTGGCGTCAGCGCTGTGGTCCAGTAGGAGTTCTTCTCCATCACGGCCTGGGTGAACACGATCAGCGCCGGCAACTGGCCTTCGTGCAGGTTGCTGATCCGCGTATCGCGTAAAAGCGCGCGGTCGTAGCCGAGCAGGGTGCAAGCAGCCGCGTTGGCGTCCAGAATGCGGTCCGCGTGCGGATCGAGCAGCAATGCCGGCTCGATCAGGAAATCGAAGGCGATCGAGCGTAGATCGGGCCCGTCGGACGGCAAAACCGGAGCAAGCTGGACGGTATCCATGGGCGGCTCTTTTGTACGAGAATTCGTAATCGAATTACGATAAATCGTATATCACGAATTCTCGTAATGTCCAACTTGTCGCAGTGCCGCTGCGATTGCTGAGGAATTCGTGTTTTCCGGACATGGCACGGGCTTTGCTGAGAAAAACAGCAAAGACAAGCAGGAGGCTCCATGTCCACGTTCGACAATCCCTTCGACCCGAACCGCCGTCTCCATTCCTCGGGCTGCGCATGCGGCCAGCACGCGAGCGAAGCCGAGCACAACGCCGCCGAAGCCGCACTCCAGCAGGCTGCTGTCGAGAGCGAGCAGAAGCGCTACGAGGGCGTCGTCGCCTCCGCCGTGGTGCGGGCGATGTTTCCGCAGGACGCAAGCCGCCGCGCATTCCTGCAGTCGGTCGGCGCGTCCACTGCGCTTGCCGCGATTTCGCAGTTCTTCCCGCTGTCCACCGCGACGGATGTGTTCGCTCAGAGCGGACCGCTCGAGAAGAAGGACTTGAAAGTCGGCTTCATTCCGATCACCTGCGCCACGCCGATCATCATGGCGGCGCCGATGGGCTTTTACGCCAAGAACGGCCTGAACGTCGAGGTGATCAAGACCGCCGGCTGGGCGGTGATCCGCGACAAGACCATGAACAAGGAGTACGACGCGGCGCACATGCTCTCGCCGATGCCGATCGCGATCACGCTGGGCGCCGGATCGAACCCTGTTCCGTACACGGTGCCTGCGATCGAGAACATCAACGGTCAGGCGATCACGCTGTCGGTGAAGCACAAGGACAAGCGCGATCCGAAGGACTGGAAGGGCTTCAAGTTCGCCGTGCCCTTCGATTATTCGATGCACAACTACCTGCTGCGCTACTACCTCGCGGAAGCGGGCCTCGATCCGGATGTGGACGTGCAGATCCGTGCCGTACCGCCGCCGGAAATGGTTGCGAACCTGCGCGCCGACAATATCGACGGCTTCCTCGGTCCCGATCCGATGAACCAGCGCGCAGTCTATGACGGCGTCGGCTTCATCCACATCCTGACCAAGGACATCTGGGAAGGACACCCGTGCTGCGCCTTCTCGGCGTCAAAGGAGTTCATTACTTCGTCGCCGAACACCTACGCGGCGCTCCTGAAGTCGATCGTGGATGCGACCGCCTTCGCGTCCAAGGCCGAGAACCGCAAACAGATCGCGGAAGCGATCGCGCCGGCGAACTATCTCAACCAGCCGCAGATCGTGCTCGAGCAGATTCTCACCGGCACATATGCGGACGGTCTCGGCACGGTGAAGACCGACGCCAAGCGCATCGATTTCGATCCGGTGCCGTGGCACTCGTTCGCGATCTGGATCATGACGCAGATGAAGCGTTGGGGTCAGCTCAAGGGCGACGTGAACTACGCAGCCGTTGCCGAGCAGGTCTATCTGGCGACCGACGCTTCGAAGCTGATGAAGGAGATGGGGCTGACGCCGCCGGCCTCCACCACCAAGTCGTTCTCGGTGATGGGCAAGGCCTTCGATCCGTCGAAGCCGGACGACTACCTCGCGAGCTTCAAGATCAAGAAGGCGAGCTAAGTCCTCCCGTCATCAATGTGCTCTTCCCGCAGGCTTGGGGAGAGCTGGAGATAGAGCATGACCAACTCCCTCCGCATCCGGGCTGCCATCATGTCGGTGGTGATCCTCTCCGTCTTCCTTGGTGCGTGGCACATCGCCACGCGCTCGACGGGCAGTGTCGCCAACCTCAACCCGGAATACGCGAAACTGATGGGCGCGACGGCGACCCAGGGCAAATCCGCGATGCCGGGTCCGGCCGATGTCGGCGCGAAACTATGGGAGCATCTCAAGAGCCCGTTCTACGACAAGGGCCCGAACGACAAGGGGCTCGGCATCCAGCTCGCGTTCTCCATCGCGCGCGTGATGACCGGCTACATGCTTGCGGTGGCGTTCGCGATTCCGCTTGGCTTCCTCATCGGCATGTCACCGTTGATGAGCAAGGCGCTCGATCCCTTCATACAGATTCTGAAACCCATCTCGCCGCTCGCATGGATGCCGCTTGCGCTCTATACGATCAAGGACTCCTCGCTCTCGGCGATCTTCGTCATCTTCATCTGCTCGCTGTGGCCGATGTTGCTCAACACAGCGTTCGGTGTCGCGTCGGTCCGTAAGGAGTGGATTAATGTCGCACGAACGCTTGAGGTCGGCACGGTGCGCCGCGCGTTCACGGTGATCCTGCCGGCGGCCGCGCCGACGATCCTCACCGGCATGCGCATTTCCATCGGCATCGCGTGGCTCGTCATCGTGGCGGCCGAAATGCTCGTCGGCGGAACGGGCATCGGTTACTTCGTCTGGAACGAATGGAACAATTTGTCGATCACGAATGTGATCATTGCGATTTTGGTGATCGGGCTGGTCGGGATGGTTCTCGACCAACTCCTCGCGCAGGCCACGCGCCTCGTGACCTTCCCGGAGTAGAGCAGATGAATCCGGCAAAAATAGGGATAAATTCCGCGGCGCGACGCGCGACGATGGTGGCAGGAGCGCAGCGATGACTGACAAGTTCATTTCCATCGAGGCGATCGCCAAGCGCTACCCGGCCAAGGGCGGCGGCGAGACGACCATATTCGAGAACCTGTGGCTGTCGATGCAGCGCGGCGAGTTCGGCTGCATCATCGGCCACTCCGGCTGCGGCAAGACGACGGTGCTCAACATTCTCGCCGGCCTCGACGAGCCGAGCGAAGGCGCGGTGATCGTCGACGGGCAGGCGATCGAAGGCACGAGCCTCGACCGCGCGGTGATCTTCCAAGGCCACGCGCTGTTCCCGTGGCGCACGGTGATGGGCAACGTCTCGTTCGCGGTGAAGTCGAAGTGGCCGAAGTGGAGCGCCGAGCGCATCAAGGCGCACGCGCAGAAATTCATCCAGCTCGTCGGCCTTGGCGGTTCCGAGCACAAGCGCCCGGCCGAACTCTCCGGCGGCATGAAGCAGCGCGTCGGCATCGCGCGCGCGCTGTCGATCACGCCGAAGATCATGCTGATGGACGAGCCGTTCTCGGCGCTCGACGCGCTCACCCGCGGCACCTTGCAGGACGAGGTGCGCCGGATTTGTCTCGAGACCGACCAGACCACGTTCATGATCACGCACGACGTGGACGAGGCGATCTACCTCGCCGACAAGATCTTCCTGATGACCAACGGCCCCGGCGCGGTGCTGGCGGAAATCCTCGAAAACCCGCTGCCGCGCGACCGCGCGCGCACCGACCTGCATCGCCATCCGCTCTACTATCCGCTGCGCAACCACATCGTCGATTTCCTCGTCTCGCGCAGCAAGACGTTCACGCAGACCGTGACCGACTACGACCCCCGCAAGGTGCCGGTCGTCAAGCTGGCGCTGCCTGAGCCCGTGATCGCCACGTCAGCCAAGCAAGTGCCGAGCGCCGCCAGCACCGGCACTCAGGCCAGCGCCTGAATCCTCACCTCAAGCACCTTTAGATCAGGGAGAAACATCATGAAGCGATCCGACCTCACCGAGAAGCTGCTCGACATCAAGCGCGAGAAGGAATGGACCTGGAAATACATCTGCGAAAAGATCGGCGGCTATTCCGACGTGCTGATCGTCGGCGCGATCATGGGGCAGATGAAGCTGACCAAGCCGCAGGCGGCGAACGCGGCCGAGCTGTTCGGCCTCTCGAAGAGTGAGCAGGCGCTGATCAACGAGGTGCCGATGCGCGGCGAGGGCACGCCGATGCCGCCGACTGATCCCTTGATCTATCGCTTCTACGAGATGGTGATGGTGAACGGGCCGGCGTGGAAGGCGCTGATCGAGGAGGAATTCGGCGACGGCATCATGTCGGCGATCGACTTCGACTTCATGTTCGAGCGCGTGGCGAACCCGAAGGGCGACCGCGTCAAGATCACGATGTCGGGCAAGTTCCTGCCGTACAAGTATTACGGCAACTCCGGCAACGTGCCGGACTACGGCTTCAAAGAGGGATGAGGGGGCTTGTCATGGCGCGGCGCGTTTAGCGCGCCGCTCGCCAGACCTCTTTGCGCAATCGGCCGGGCAGTGATGCCCGGCCGGTTTTGTGTTTGTCTAACAGCTATCGAGGCCACGTTTGGCCGAGTGCTTGATCAAACCAAAGCTCAGCGATGTAATCGGCGCCGACGGGCGATCGAAAGTTGAGATAGCCATCGTAGCCCTTCAACTTAAGCCAATCCTTGAAGGCGTAGAAACTTGGATGTTCGTATTGAGCGCCAGTGAGTGTGGTGCGCCAATCAATAGCAAGCGATTTGATGGGTTGTTCGCAATCAGCTTTTCTCATGATGAATCCTGCTAGTGTTGAAGCGGAAAAAATCACGCGCAATCGTTGCAAACCAGGTGATTCTCAAATAGAACATATCATGAACTACGTGGTGGATAAAGAGGGATTTATGCCCGGATTACCTGTCGCCCCGCACTTCAAAGAATATCGCGGCGCAAAGCCTCACTTGCAGCGGAGAGCAGCTGAAGAATTCAGAACTGCGCAAAGAATTGCTGATTATGTGAACGCCCAGATCGCGAATGATCCGGACGAAGTTCAGCAGATCATTTTTGGTTTTGTTGCCATTGAATTAGGCGTGACCGTTGAACAAGTTCAGCGTGCCTTGCCAGGCGGCTCCAATGGGTGGACGTTTCGAGTAGATGAGTATGATCGAAAAGGATTGGAGCGTTACAAACGGGACACGTAAACGTTCGATAGAATCCCGAAGGCGTGTTGTACCTATTCGATATGCGAGACTGCGCGTTTAACGGCAAATATAGCGTCGAGCGCGTTGATGAGTGCCGACAACTGTTCCTTGTCGAGCGGCACCGTTACTTTAGCGGCTGGTGCGAAGAAATTTTCTTCAAGATGCCGAAGGTCGTCCAGCAAATCTTCTAGGGGAGTCATTTTAGTCTCCACAAAACGTGTCAGCGTTTGGCCATGTCGGATAGCCGTAACATCACAGTTGACCCACAATCACTTGCTGAGCCGGTTGCTCATCCCGAGATTGCTGAAATACTCGACCTGAGAACTGGAGATGTCGTTGATGTCAGAAATTTCATCAATTCCCGCACATACGGAGAGTTTATAAAAGAACGAGTTTACATTCGAGAGTCGCTGTACGATGCACCGCTCTTCGCATGTGCCTTATGTGGCACTCCGGTCTATGTCGTTGCGAATCCAGATAAGCGATTCTTTTTTCGTCATTGTCGGGAAAATGGTTCGTGCCCAGCCAGAACACGCAGCAAGTTAAGTCAAACTGAAATTCTTGCACGAAAGTACCACGGGTTACGCGAAAGCGAGGCTCATAGAAAAGTCAAACGACTGATCGAGCGGAGCCTAATTGCCGATTCATGTTTCAAACCAGAGTCGATAGCGCAGGAACGTCGCTGGAGGTCTTCATCAGACCCTAAAGTTTGGCGACAGCCTGACGTGCAGGCGGTTAATGATGGTCGGCGTTTTGCTTTTGAGGTGCAGCTCTCAACGACATTTCTAAGTGTTGTCGTAGAAAGACGTCAATTCTATCGGGAGGAAGGCGCTAGTCTGATTTGGGTGTTTGGCCATTTCGATCCTAGCTATCGCCGAATGACTACAGACGATCTCTTGTTCTCGAATAACGCAAATATCTTTGTTGTTGATGATGAAACGGTGCGAATCTCAGAAGAGACTCGGTCGTTTCATCTGCGTTGTCACTTTCTACGCTTTGAGAAGACAAGTGATGGCCTCGCCGAGGTTTGGGATGAAAGGCTCGTGCGATTTATCGACTTGAGTTGTGACCTTGATGCGCAACAAGTGTATTTTTTCGACTATTCAGGCGAGAAGGTGCGGCTTGAACAGGGAGATGAACAACTGTTGCGCGACCGAATGTTTGGGTTTTGGAAGCGTGTTAATCCGCATTTCGATCACACACCTGAGGGCTGGGCGGAATGGGGCGCCATCAAATCACAGTTTTCAGCGAGGGGGATTGAGTTACCCGATGACCCGGGCGCTGATGGTAGTTTTCGTGGAATGATGCATGCGATACTTAGCGCGTCAAAGGGTGCTCCGGTTGGGTGGCAGTTCTCTAACCTAATTGAAGTTGCTCACCGTGTTGCGGAAGCCTATCCGGAACACCTCCTACGATTTGGTTTTGCGCTTGAGGTGTCTGGCAATCGTGTTCTGCTCGATACACTAGATCACAGTGGTCGATGGAAAGACAAACGTAGAAAATTGCATCAGCAGATTAGTGCGGGCGATCCAAAATATTACCCTGACCCAAAATGGCTAGCTGCTTTTGAATTCTTGTTCCCTGCAGTTGCTGCTAGAGTATCGAGTTTTATTGGACGTCATTGGCCGCTTTCAAAGAGCGTTTAACGTCCACGTCATTTCTTTCGCTTCCCCCTCTGCCTTAGCGCCGGGTGATCGTCGTCGGGCGAGGGGAGCGCGTCGATTACCAAATCTAGGGCTTCTCGCGGGGCGCGGTCGATGTCGACGCCGCCGCGGCGCATTTCCTTCAGCGCGGTCTTGATCGCGTCCTGCTTCGAGGCCCACTGCGCGCCGGTTTCCGACGGGCCTGACCATTTCGCCCGCTTGCGGCGGCCCTGCGCTTCCAGCCGCGCCATCTTCAACACCTGCAGCGCCTGCATCAGTTCGTCCGGCTCGACGTGTTGGCTTTGCTCCAGTTCGCGGATCATGCGTTCGGCCAGCGCGTGCAGGCGCGTTGCGAGTTTGCGCTGCTTGAGTTTGCGGCCGGCGCGCTCGCTCGGCATGCGGTCGGTCGCGCGCGGTGCGTCGAGCGGGCGTGTCCATCCGCCGTCGCGCGCCCAGCGCGAGATGCTGGCGCGGCCGACGCCGGTCCGCGTCGAGATGTCCGAATAGTTCAGCACCGATGTTTCGATCAGATGGCGCACGGCCTGGACGGTGAGGTCGTTATGCGGACGTTTCGATGCTTTGCCGTTGGTGCGTGGCCGCGCGGCGTCGATCGCGGGCGGCTCGCCGGGTTTCGGCGCGTCGGGGCGGATGCGCAGGCGGTGGATGGGTGGGGGCGTGTGGGGAGGGCGAGGCATATACGGAATATAGTCCTAGACATAGGTTGTCGCAATAACCGGGCCGTCGCCCTTCGAGGCTCGCTCCGCTCGCACCTCAGGGTGACGGAGCTAGCTTTGAGCTTCGAGGTTCGCACCTCAAGGGTGACGGACAAACTGCGACCCCTGCGTCCCGAACGCAGTGCTCTATCACCTTGATTCTGCGGATCACCGTCATCCTGAGGTGCGAGCCGTTCTTACGGCGAGCCTCGAAGGATGAACGCCCGTCTAGCGCTTCTTTCCGCCACGTCTGCTCGCGAGCTTCTGCATGGAAATCCAGTCCGAGCGGATCAACGCTTCCTTCTTCGCGCGGCTCCAGCCCTTGAGTTTGCGCTCGACGGCAATTCCGTCGGCGATACGGTCGAAGTGTTCTGACCAAACGAGAGCAACCGGCAGTCTTGACGACGTGTAACCGCCGAAATGGCCAGTGCTGTGTTGATTGATACGAGTTTCGAGGTTGTTCGTGCTGCCCGTGTAGAACGAGCCGTCGGAGCAGCGGAGCATGTAAACAAAGAGGCTCACAGGCCGTCCTCCTTCGAGGCGCGCAAGAGCGCGCACCTCATCCTTCGAGGCTCGGGCTTCGCCCTCGCACCTCAGGATGACGGTTCGTCGCTAGTCTGCAATCGCAAGAATTAGGAACGCGCTGAACTCTTCTCCGTCATCCTGAGGTGCGAGCGAAGCGAGCCTCGAAGGAGGACGGCCTGTGAGCTACCTCGGTCCGCGCCAGAAATCGCGTGGCGGGGGCGGGGCGTAGTCGACCGGCGGGCCGCCGCGGCGGCGGGGGGCGCCTTCGAATTGCTGCGGGCCGCGCGCGGGCGTGAACGACGGCCAGAAGCTGTCGGAGAACGCCTGGTCCCTCGGGCCGGCGGCGTCGGCGTAGATTTCGCGCGGCGTCACCTCGCGGGTGATGAAGCCGCCCTGCGGCTGGTTCGACAGCACCGCGACGAACTCGGTGCGATAGTTGGTCTCCGCCGTCAGCGCCTCGTCGGAGACGACGATCGAGGAGCGCGGCAGCGCGGTCGGCCCGACGCGATCGAGAATTTCTTGAGGGATCGTGATGCGGTCGAGCGCGGCGGCGCCACCTTCGGCGTCGTCGATCGTCACCGCGGTCCAGCGCAGGCCCGCGTCGCTCTTCGCCACCGCCGTGAACACATGCGTGCCGATCGGTTTCGCCGCATTCTTGATGGTGACCGGCGCCTCGAAGGAATCGAACACCTCGCCGCCGCCGTCGGGCGCGGGCTTGTGGGTGTTGCGGCGGACGTAAATCTTCTGCGTCGCGCGGCTGATGTAGATCGAGACCGGCTCGAGCGCGAGCTTGGCGTCGAGCGCAGCCTTGGCGCTCGCGGCCTTCTTGGCTTCGGCGGTCTTGATGGACTCCTTCGCGGAAGCGGCGGCATCTTTCTTCGCCTGCGCGGTGGCGGTGGCTTCGTCGAATTTCGCCTTGGCGTCTGACGCGGCCTTCTCGGCCTTCGTCTTGCGCTCCTCGGCGCGCGTCTTGGCGTCGTCGGCGGTGGCTGCGGCGAGAGCCTTCTCCGCAGCGGCGAGTTCAGCATCCGCGCGCGTCTTTAAGGATGTGGCATTGCGGAGCGCGGCGGCTGCGGCATTCGCTTCACGCGGCGCGGCGGCCGCGGCCTTCTTCGCGGCGTCGGCAGCCTTCGCGGATTCGGTTTGTTCACGCGCGAGCGTCTGCGCGCGTTCGGGTGCTGCGGCGATGGCCTCGGCCTTCGGCTGCAGCAGCACGGCGTGCGCGATGTCGACGGGCGCGGCGTCGTTCGGCGAGATGATCACGCGCATGCCGATGCGCGTCTTGTCGAACAGGCGCTGCGCGAAGCCGAACGGCATGCGCACGCAGCCGTGCGAAGCGGCGTAGCCCGGCAGCGGGCCGCCGTGCAGCGCGACGCCGTTCCAGGTGATGCGCTGCATGTGCGGCATGTGCGCATCGTCGTACATGTTGGAGCGGTGGTCTTCCTTGCGCTCGACCACGGCGAAGACGCCGGCGGGCGTCTCGCGGCCCTTGACGCCGGTCGAGACCGGCGCACGCAGGATCCAGCCCTCCGCATCGTAGAGCGTGACGTGCTGGGTCTTGATCGAGACGATCGCCATCAGCGGTTCGCCCGCGGTGCGCGGCGCGGTCGCCTCGGTGATCGGCGCGGGCTTCGCGGTGGTGGCGGGACGCTGCTTTTTCGGCGCGGCGGGCGGTGGAGCCGGTGCGAACTGTTGCGCGTCGGCGGGGACGGTGATGAGGGCGGCGGCGGTGGAAAGGGCGAAGACCGCGGCCAACCGACGCCAACGCGTCCCCGGTTGGGTGGAGCGCGCCGTCGCGAACCGATCGATCATGTCATTCCCCGCGTGGACGCCCGTAGCGTGCCGATCTGAATCGCAGTGATTGTAACCGGCCCGCGGCGTGGCGTCATCGCGCTGCCGTGGGTTTCTTGTCCTTAGGCGGCGCTTACTGCCCTGCTTTGATCTGTGCCACGGCGGTGGCGACGAGTTCGTCCATCTTCACGCGCACCTGCTGCTCGGTGACGCCCTTAGCCGCGAGGTCCTTCGCCACCTTGCGCATCACGTCGTTGTCGCCGGCCTCGTCGAAGTCCGAAGCGACCACTTCCTTGGCGTAAGCGGCGGCGTCATCGCCGGTCTTACCGAGCAGGTCCGCAGCCCAGAGACCCAGCAGCTTGTTCCGGCGCGCTTCCGCCTTGAACCGCTGCTCCTCATCCAGCGCGAACTTCTTCTCAAAACCTTCCTCGCGCTTGTCGAATGTCGTCATGAATCTGTCCTCTTGAGCTGAAGGCGGATGGGGGCAGGCGGGCCGCGTCAAAGTGGCCGAAACGGTGCATGAAGCGGCCGTTGCGGACCGATCCTGCATATATGGTTCCGGCGACTTTTTAACAACGGATTCAACGCCGCAGGAAGCCCGGTAAAACCCATCCCGCAACGTTGTATCGGCAGGGTCAATCGGGTAGGTTGCGGCGAGGTTCGGTTCTCGTTCTGTTTCCAGTTTATGGCGGGTTCCAAAGCCTTCGCGGCAGCTCCGCCGCGGCCCTTTATTCAACGGAGCCAACCCGTCCATGGACTTCAACAACCGGTACATCCCCATGAGCCGTCGACGTCGCATTTATGAAGGCAAGGCCAAGGTTCTCTACGAAGGCCCGGAACCGGGCACCCTGATCCAGCACTTCAAGGACGACGCGACCGCGTTCAATGCGAAGAAACACCAGATGATCGAGGGCAAGGGCGTCCTCAACAACCGGATCTCCGAGTACGTCTTCCAGCATCTGAACGACATCGGCGTGCCGACGCATTTCATCCGCCGGCTCAACATGCGCGAGCAGCTGATCCGCCAGGTCGAGATCGTGCCGCTCGAGGTGGTGGTGCGCAACGTCGCCGCCGGTTCGCTGTCGCAGCGCCTCGGCATCGAGGAGGGCACGCAGCTGCCGCGCTCGATCATCGAGTTCTATTACAAGAACGACCAGCTCAACGATCCGATGGTCTCGGAAGAGCACATCACCGCGTTCGGCTGGGCGACGCCGCAGGAGATCGACGACATCATGGCGCTGGCCATCCGCGTCAATGATTTCCTCTCCGGCCTTTTCCTCGGCATCGGCATCCGCCTCGTCGACTTCAAGATGGAGTGCGGGCGGCTGTTCGAGAACGAGATGATGCGCATCATCGTCGCCGACGAGATCTCGCCGGATTCGTGCCGTCTCTGGGATATCAAGTCGAACGAGAAGCTGGACAAGGACCGCTTCCGCCGCGATCTCGGCGGCCTGCTCGAGGCCTATACGGAAGTGGCGAAGCGTCTCGGCATTCTGATCGAGAACGAGCGCCCGGCGGGGTCGGGCCCGGTGCTGGTGAAGGGCTGAAGCCCTTCACCAAACGTCCGGCTTAGCTCTTAGCGATACTTTTTGCTCGAGCTGGAATACGACTGCGTCGAGTAGGTCGTGGTGCGCGATGTCGTGCCGTAGGCGCGCTGCGTGGCGGCCGACATGCTGCGATAGTCGCGGTCCTGACGCGCACGCTGCGAGTAATAACCCTGCGCATCGGCGGTTGCAGTGAATGCGAAGGCACCGACGGTGGCGAGCAGGGCAACCCAAACAATCATCTTCATCAAAACGTCCCCCAGTTGAAACAATGCTGCTGCCGTATCAGGCAGCCCTGAGTCCGTCAATTTGCAGCGCGGTAACGCACGTTGCCGCGTGCCGGACGCGGCCGTTTTCGAGCCGCCTGCGACGTCAAATCTCCCTGTGTGCGAGGCACAAAACGGCTGATTTGCACGCGCATTTGTTGTAACCAGAGGCCAGCAGAACTCCCCGCCAGCCGAGGCCAAGAATGAAAGCGCGTGTCACTGTTACGTTGAAGTCCGGCATTCTCGATCCGCAAGGTAAGGCGATCGAAGGTGCGCTGAAATCGCTCGGCGTCGAGGGCGTCGCCAGCGTGCGGCAGGGCAAGGTCTTCGACATCGAACTCGCCTCGGGCGACAAGGCCAAGGCCGAAGCATTGCTGAAAGAGGCGGCCGACAAGCTGCTCGCCAATACCGTGATCGAGAACTACCGGGTGGAAGTGATCTGATCTCCTCTCCGCTGGAGGCAGGATGCGGCGGCCAAGGTACGACAGACGGTACGACATCAGCGGCCGGGCGTTCGCGGCAAGCCTCGCGTTGCTCTTGATTGCGAGTGTCTCTGCGTTCGCGCAACAAACACCCGACGCGGCGGCGCCGCCTGCCGCCAAGCAGGACGCGGAGCCGAAAAAGCCGCTCTCGGGCGATGTCCAGATCACGGTCCGTGCGCCCGATCCCGACAAGTGGACCGGCCGCTCCGACAATACGACCGGCAACCGCGTCTTTGTCTGCAAGCCGCTTGCCTGTCCCGACCAGGCGCAGGTGACTATCGTCAACCGCCGCAGCCCCACGCGCGACCCCGATCCGAAGGCGCTGGAGAAATATGCCAAGATCGACTTCCCGAAGAGCTTGCAGACCGGCAACGCCGGCACTGACAAGCTCGGCAACACGCGCAACCTCGAAACGTTGCTGGCTGAATCGCGGACGTTGAAGGGCTTCCCCGGTGTCGTGAACGAGACGAAGGTGACTGCGGGCGACAAGGTGACGTACGTCAACATCGCGATCATCTTCGCCGGTCCGGTGATGATGCAGATCAACGCGGTGTCGCCCGACCGCGAGTTTTCGCAGAAGACGCTGGCGCAGTTCGTCGAGCTTACGGAAATCAAGGACGCGGACACCTCATCGACCGCGCCGAAGGTGACGCTGCCCCCGTTCCAGTCGCAGCCGCAACAACCACGCCCGGCACAGCCGCCGAAACAGCAACCGAAGCAGCAGTCGATCTAGCGCAACGCGCCAGCGCGCCGCGCTACAGCCATCCGGCTCTGCGGAAGCGATAGAACAGCGTCGCGCAAGCGGTCAGGATGATCGCGACCACCGTGTAGTAGCCGTACTTCAATTCAAGTTCCGGCATGTTCTTGAAGTTCATGCCGTAGATTCCGGCGATCGCGGTCGGCACCGCGATGATCGCCAGCCACGACGCCAACTTCTTCGACACCGCCGTCTCCTGCGCCTGGCCGACCAGCAGGCTGGCTTCGAAAGCGAACGCCAGCACCTCACGCATGGAATCGATCTGCTCCTGAACCGTCCTGACGTGGTCGGTGACGTCGCGGAACAGCGGCTGCATGGTGGTGCGGATCATCGGCAGGCTGTCGTGCTCCAGCCGCCGGCAAACCTCCACCAGCGGGCCGACGGCGTTGCGCAGCCGCAGGAGATCGCGGCGGAGCAGATAAAGCCGCTCGATCTGGGTGCGCGTCATGCCGTTGGCGAGGACCAGTTCCTCCATCGCCTCGATTTCTTCCTGAAGCGTCTCCAGCACCGGCGAGTAGTTATCAACAATGAAGTCGAGGATTGCATAGAGGATGTAGTCCTCGCCACGCGCGAGTGCGCGCGGGCAGCTTTCGCAGCGCTCGCGGACCGGCGCATAGGACGTCGATGCGCCGTGGCGCACCGAGACCAGATATCCTTCGCCGACGAACAGATGAGTTTCGCCGAAGGCGATGTTGCCGTCGACGAGCTGCGCCGTGCGCGCGACGATGAACAGCGCGTCGCCGTATTGCTCGATCTTCGGCCGCTGATGCGCGTGATCGGCGTCCTCGATGGCGAGGTCGTGCAACTGGAACTGCCGCTGCACGGCGGTCAGGATCGACATGTCGGGTTCATGCAACCCGATCCAGACCACATGGTCGGGCTTGCTGCGCCAGCTTGCGGCCTCATCGAGCGCGATATTGGCGACGCGGCGGCCTTCGACGTAAACACCGGCGGCAACGATGCCTTCGGTGGAGACTTTTTCGGCGACGGGTAGGGCGGATGACGGCACATTCATGGCTTCCATCCCTGATCGTTTTGGCCCGCAATAGCGTGCGTTTCTGTGAGGGTAGCACTGGAAAAACCCGCGTCAAATGGGTATGTCAGCAGTGTCACAGGTGAATCGCCAACCCTCCCGGACCATCATGAAATCCGCCGTTCTCGTCTTTCCTGGAATCAATCGCGAGCGCGACATGGCGCGCGCCTTGAAGCTCGCATCGGGTCATGAACCCGCGATGGTGTGGCACGCGGAGACATCGCTGCCCAAGGGCACCGACCTGGTCGTGGTGCCCGGCGGCTTTTCCTACGGCGACTATCTGCGCTGCGGCGCTATTGCCGGCCGCGCGCCGGTGATGGATGCGGTGCGCGACTTCGCCGCCAAGGGCGGCCTCGTGCTCGGCGTCTGCAACGGCTTCCAGATTCTCTGCGAGTCTGGACTGCTGCCCGGCGTGCTCATGCGCAACGCCAAGCTGAAGTTCATTTGCAAGGACGTGCACCTCCGCGTCGAGCGCTCGGACTCGGCCTTCACGCGCGGTTACAACGCCGGCCAGGTGATCCGCGTGCCGGTGGCGCATGGCGAGGGCAACTACGCGGCGGACGATGAGACCGTGAAACGGCTCGAGGGCGAGGGGCGCGTGCTCTATCGCTACTGCAGCCCGCAGGGCGAGCTTGCCGACGGACACAACATCAACGGCGCGACCAACGCGATCGCCGGCATCGTCAACGACAAGGGCAACGTGCTCGGCATGATGCCGCATCCGGAGAACCACGTCGAAGACATCATGGGCTGCACCGACGGCCGCGGCCTCTTCGCCGGTCTCGTCGCGCATCTGGACAAGGCGGCGTAGCTTCACCCACGAGGCGTGCCACGAACGCGTTCATAAAGATCGCGAACGAACCAGATCACGGCAACGGCTGTTGCGGCAGCGCACGAGTTAGCTAAGAGCAGCGTGCGCAAACCTCTGCGCCAGGACTGCGTGACGCTCTCGGGCTTCTCGATCAGCTCACCCGTCATGAACCAAAGAGCGCCTGCGAGTATCAGAACGACAATCAGTCCTGCGACATGTTCGTAGGTTCGATAGGGCCCTAGCTGCCAGTCCCAATACCCGGCGCCCAGCGCGGCGACCAACCAGCCCACGATCAGGAAGGCGGTTGATGGATGGATTCCAGCAAGCAAGAGCACGCACTCGGCCATACTGACGATGACGCCGAGAATGATCGCAAACCCCAGCCGGAAAGGCGGTTGGAGTTCGGGGTGTGTAAACGGATTGACCACGCTCACCGGCCCCAAATGAACCAGCCGATGCCGTAGAGGATCGGCGCGGCGATGCAGAGGCCGACCGAGAGGCGTCCGATCTTGTGCAGTGTCGATATCTGCGAGGGATCGCGAGGGGGGATGCGGTGCGCCCACAACCGGAATCGATAGACCGACCAAACTAGAGTGAAAAGCGCAGCAACTACGATCCCTTGAACACTTCGGATCGGCTGATCCGAGAGTGTCGATTCGTGGTAAATTCTGATCGCAACGAGCGATGCGATCAGAGAGACCGCGAAAAGCAGAACCAGGAACGCAACGATTGTGAGCCAAGTCAGCGGCGCAATGAAAAATGCTGCCCTGTGGCTTTCATAGTCCCAATACCAGAATTTTTTCACGAAGCTGAGCTGCTGGATCGGTTCGAGTGATTTGTGAACCAGTAGCCGCCCGGTGCGGAAGGCTGTCGACGTCAACCTGTATCCATGCCGCGTGGCTGAGATCGTTGAACAGCCGAAGACGAACGCCCAGCATATCAGATTCAATACATCGATTGCCGCCCACGACATGGCGAGACGATCTACAACCGACAGCTTAAATAATCATTCCATGCTGCCTGAAAATTGCAGTCTTACCGAAACGTAAACCCGTCTCTCCGCATCGAGGTTCGTCCTGTTCGCTGGCCTCGTCGCGCATCTGGACAAGTTCGCCTGATCATTCGACAGTCGCGGCCTCGTCTTGGAGAGGCGCCGATGTCCGTCCGTTGCCTTGCGATCGCGTTTGCCGCGTTGCTCGTCCTTGCCGTCGATGCGCCGGCCGCCGCTCAACCGGCGCCGCGACCACTCCTTAACAAAACAGTTCGCGTGTCCTTTACCCTCACGAACACGCTGCGCCGTCCGGACGGCCGCATGGTGACGGGCGGAGGCAACGTGCAGCAACTCTTCTATGTCAGTTCGGCCGGACGCATCTTCGTCAAACGGATTGCGGGCGGGCAGACTGGCGAGGCGGGACCGGGCGAGGCCACAACCAACTCCGGCATCGCGCGATCCGCGAGCTTCCAGGGCGGCAAGCTGATCGCCATCGCCAATCGCGGTGGCGGCGCGGGCCGGACGATCGTCAGCTTCGATCCAGGCTTCTCAAGCTGCACCGTCGACGTGCTGTACGGCAAGCCCGAGGGCGGGAGCGTGACGCGGCGCGGCCCGCGCGGCGGCATCCTCGAACTGATCTCGACATCGTATTCAGGTCAGAGCTGTTCGATCGCCGAGGGCAATCAGGTGGCGAATTAGATAGGAGTGCCCATGCCGTTGGTTCGTATTTCAATGCTTGCCGGAAAGCCGGCCGCCTATCGCAAGGCCATCATGGACGGTCTCTACGAGGCGATGCGCGAAACGCTGAGTACGCCGGACGGCGACCGCTTCATTTCCATCACCGAGCATGACGCCTCGAACTTCCAGCATGGCAACGGCTACGGCGTCGCGCGCAGCGCCGATGTCGTCTACATCCAGATCACGGTGTTCGACACGCGTACGCGCGCGCAGAAGACCGCCCTGTTCAAGCGGATCGTGGAGTGTCTCGGCGCCGATCCGGGCCTCAGGCCGGAGGATGTCTGGATCAACATTCTGCCGTCCGCGAAGGAAAACTGGTCGGTCGGCAACGGCGTCCCGTCGTTCATCTGAGCGTCGCAAAAATCGCTAGCGGCCGGACTGGCGGGTTGACGCCGGCGCGCGCTAGACTGGCCGCGCGTTACCGTCTCAGCTCGCGCCAAGAAAATCCAAAGCAGGTTCTGGAAGGCGACGTTCCTATCAGCAGGGAAATTGCCATGCGTGTATTGCTCTCGATTGCGTTGATTGCCGTTGCGTCGATTTTCACGATTGAACTGGCCGACGCCGGTCCGGCGCCGCCGCAGCTCCGCAACAAGTCCATCGTCACGCGGTTCGTTCTGCAGATTCAGCAGCGTGCTCCGGACGGACGTTTTGCAACTCCGGCCATCAATGTCGGGTACACGATCTACGTGTCGAGTGCCGGGCGTTCGTTCATTCGCCAGAGCCGCAGTATCAACAATCCATACTTCAGCGCATCGCGCACCACCGAGGCCGGCCCGGGGCAAACCCAGTCGGGTAACTCCGAACAGCGCGAGATGCAGTTTTCGGGCGGCAAGCTGGTCGGTAATGCCGTCTTCATCAGCGGCGCGGCGCGCATGCAGATCGGCTTCGATCCAAGCTACGCGCGCTGCGATGTCAACATTCAGTTCGGCAAGGCAGGTGGTGCGCCGATCAAATGGAAAGGTCTCGACGGCGTGATGTACACGGTTGAGTCGGTGACGCCCACCGGGATGACGTGCACGATCCAGGATGGAAATGCATTCTCGAGCTAGGATGATGAAGGCGGCAGCGCTTGCTGCCGCGGCGTTGCTCGCGTTCGCAAGCTCAGCCGTCGCGCAGGATTATCCCACGCGGCCGATCACCATGATCGTGCCGTTCGCGGCGGGCGGCACGTCGGACGTGATCGCGCGGATCGTCGCCGAGCAGATGGGCGCGGCACTCGGTCAGCCGGTGGTGAACGAGAATGTCGCCGGTGCGGGCGGTTCGACAGCACTGGCGCGCGCGGCGCGTGCGGAGCCGGATGGTTACACCATCGCCATCGGCAATGCCGGCACCAATGCGGCGACGTATGCGATCTATCCGAAACTCAGCTTCGCACCGGACTCGTTCGTCGCCGTCGGCATGGTCGCGAAGACGTTCGGCATCATCGCGCTGAAGAAGGACTTCTCCGCGCGCAGCGTGAGCGACTTCATCGCCTACGCGAAAGCCAATCCGGGCAAGGTCAACCTCGGCCATGCCGGCGTCGGCTCGTCGAATTATCTCATCTGTAAGGTGTTCGTGCAGGCCGCCGGCATCGACGCGACGCTGGTCGGCTATCGCGGCGCGGCGCCGGCGTTGAACGATCTGATCGGTGGGCAAATCGACGGTGTCTGCGATTCCGCGACCTCGGTGGCGCAGGCCATTCAGGAAAAACTCGTGTTGGGCCTCGTCGTCGGATCGAACGCGCGGCTGCCGTCGCTGCCGGACCTGCCGACAGCGGAGGAGGCGGGGTTGCCGGCGTTCGAAGCGCAGGGCTGGAACGGACTGTTCGTGCCGAAGGGCACGCCGCCGGCGATCGTCGCGAAGCTGAACGAGGCGGCGCGCAAGGCGATCGCGACCGAGATCGTGCAGAAGCGCTTTCGCGATCTGTCGTCGGTGACGCCCGACGTTAGCGAACAGACGCCGGAGGCGCTGCAGGCGGTCGTGTCGCGTGACGTGCCGCGCTTCAAGGCATTGCTGCAGGAGAAGGAAAAGTAGCGCGCGTGCGGCGCGTCACGCGCTGAATTCGCTTGCGTCGTTTTTACTGCGGACGCATGCTTGCGCTCCCGCCACTGTTTTATTTTCAGAGCCAATTCATTTTCTGGAGTGCAGCCGATGACTTTCATCGTTCGAGCCGCCGTTATTGCGTCCGCAGTCGCACTGAGCTTGCCCGCCGCCGCGGCGCCCGCCAAGCAGCTCATCAACAAGTCGGTCAAGGTGTCGTACACGGTCAATCTGATCACCAAGGCGCCGAGCGGGACGATCTACAACACGTCGTTCGCGGTGACCGGGGCGGGTTATGTCAGCAGCAGCGGCCGTGTCTTCATTCAGGGCACGCGAACCGACGCCCGGAAAGGCGCGGAGACGGTGCGTGTCGGGCCCGGAGAAAATTACAAGGGTCTGAAAACGTCGGTGACGGCCAACGGCAACGTCGTACGCTTCATTCAGAGCTCGGTTGGTGGAAGCGGCGCGGTGCAGGTGACGGTGACCGTCGATCCTGCCACCTATTCGTCGTGCACGGTGAACGTGGTGTACGGCCTGTCGGGCAAGCAAAAGGCGAGCTACCCGGGCATCAACGAGCCGGGGCCGTATGAAATGCAATCGTACTCGATTGCGAACAACAGCTGCTCGGTCGTCAACGGTAACATCTTCGGCGACTGACGCTATTGCCGCCGACCCACATCTGACCGTTCCTTGAGCAAAGCTGTAATGGCCTGAAATTTGCTCCTGCCATCCTGCCGTTCGCCGCCCGCGAATGGGCATTGGATGCGGGAGCTTTTCATGCGCAAACGTCAGATTTCCCTCGCCATGGCTGCGGCCTTGGCGTTCGCCGCGCCGGTGCTGGCGCAACATTCGGCACAGGCCGAGACTACCCTGCGGATCGCCATGACTGCGGCGGACATTCCGACTGCGACAGGATTGCCCAACAACGGTTTCGAGGGGATGCGCTTCCTGGGCTACCCGATCTTCGAGGGGCTGGTGCTGTGGGATCTGGCGTCCGCCGACAAGCTGGCCGGATTGCGCCCGGGGCTCGCCGAGAAATGGGAGCAGGCCTCCGACGACAACAAGACCTGGATTTTCCACCTGCGCCGCGGCGTCAAATTTCATGACGGCACGGATTTCAATGCCGATGCGGTGATCTGGAATCTCGACCGCTACTTCAACAAGGACAGTGCGCAGTTCGAGCCGCCGGCGTCGGGCATGTCGCGCGCCCGCGTGCCGATCATGGGCAGCTATAAGAAGGTCGACGATTACAAGGTCGCCATCACCACCACGACGGCGGCGTCCTATTTCCCCTACATGGCGGTGTACCTGCTGTTCACGTCGCCGGCGTCGTTCGAGAAGGCCGAGCGGCAATGGGCGAAAGTCGCAGCGCTGCCGGCGGCCGGCACCGGGCCGTTCAAGATCACCCGGCTGGTGCCGCGCGAGCGCGTCGAGCTGACGAAGAACGACGGCTATTGGGACCCCGCGAAAAAGCCGAAGGTCGATAACCTCGTGCTGATGCCGATTCCTGAAGCGAACGCGCGCCTCGCGGCGTTGCGCTCCGGTCAGGTCGACTGGATCGAGGTGCCGCCGGCAGACGGCATCGCGTCGCTGAAGGCGGCGGGCTTCACCATCACCTCCGGCTCGTATCCGCACGTGTGGCCGTGGTTCTACAACATCGGCGCCACCAACAGCCCCTTCAAGGACGTGAAGGTGCGGCAGGCGCTGAACTATTGCATCGATCGGGCGGGGCTGGTGTCGCTGCTCGCCGGTACGGCCGAACCTTCGGTGGGCTGGCTGAAAAAGAGCGATCCGAACTTCGGCAGTCCGGCCAACAGCTACACGTACGATCCGAAGAAGGGCAAGGCACTGCTTGCCGAGGCCGGATTCACCGCCGCGAAGCCGCTCTCGTTCAAGGTGCAGATCTCATCGTCCGGCTCCGGCCAAATGCTGCCGCTGCCGATGAACGAGTACCTGCAGCAGAACCTGAAAGAAGCCTGCGGCGTCAACGTCGAGTTCGACGTGATCGAGTGGCAGGTGCTGCTCACTGCCGCGCGCGCGACCCCGGACGCACCGAACCTGAAGGGTGCGATGGCGCTCAACATCTCGTCGCCGTCGTCGGACACCGGCATCATGGCGCGTTACTTCGCGGCGGCGAACTTCTCTCCCAACGGCTTCAACTTCGAACAGTGGAAGGACGATCAGTTCGAGGAGGCGCTGAAGACGCTGTCGGATTCGACGGACCCGAAGGTGATCGCGGACGCGACGCGCAAGGCGCACGAACGCCTGGTCGACAATCCGCCGTGGCTCTTCATCGTGCACGACCTCAACCCGCGCGCCATGAGCACTAAGGTCAAGGGCTTCGTGTCGCCGCAGTCGTGGTTCGTCGATCTCACGCTGGTGGGGATGCAGTAGGCAGGCGGCGCTTCACGCGCTTCATCGTGCCGGAGAAGGTGAACAGCGGCTTTGCGCCACAGTGCATGATACCGCGCACGAACAGCAGCGAGCCGCCCGCTCGGGTGACTTCGCCGGTGCACTCGATCAGGTCGCCCTCAAAGGCTGCGTCCAGGAATTCGCTGGCGAACGACACAGTGACCGCTGGGCTCTGCAGCTCGCGCGAGGCGATGGCGAACAGCGAGTAGTCGGCAAAGGTCATAAAGCAGCCGCCGTGGAGCGCGCGCAGGCCGTTCAGGTGCTTCTGTTCGACGCGGAAGGCAGTCCGCACCCGGCCGTCCTCGCCGACCTTGTGCCAGAAGGGGCCGTTGTTCGATTCGAACGTATCGCGGGTCCAGGTGCGCCAGCCGGCGAACTCGCCTTCGGTGGCGGTGAATACGTCGGGACGGGTCGCCAGAGTTGATGGTGCGGTGGTCACGTTAGAAGCTCCTGAAACCGGTTGCGGCGGTTAAACCGATCTGTGTGCTTTCTGTAAAGCCTCACGCGCGCATAGGCTGGCCGCGCGATGACGCCGGTCAGCGGTTTTGCACCGGTTGTGTACCTGATCGCGGTGTTCAGTGTCCGCTCAACACCAGCGTCTTGACCGGTAGCAGCAACGCCTGAATGCGCAACAGCATCGCATGCACGACGCCAACGGCGTCGATCGCGTGCAGCCAGATGCGCTTGAAGAAGCCGGTGCCCTTCGCCGAAATCACGTCGTGATTGCTCGTGTAGGCATTGGCGATGCAGCTGCTTCCCGGTGTGACGCCTTCGAGTCCACCCTTGTAGAGCGGCTCCATGAGCACAAGGATCGAGCCGGGGCGCACTGTGCCTTGCGCTTCGATCAGCTGCTCGCCGCCACGGAACTGGCCTGCGGCGATGTAATCCTGCACGCTGGTGATCACCATCGGAATGATGGTCCAGGGCTTCGAGATGCATGTTGCCTCGGCCAGCATGCCGGCTTTCATCACCTGGGCTTCGATCTGTCCGAAGCCTGCGGCAAGGGCCTGACGTCCGGCTTCTTCCGGAATGAGGACACCGGCCGAGCGCATCACGGGATTGACCACGTCGCCAACGCGCAACGTGAATTGTTCGACGCGTCCATTCACGCCGGCGCGGATGACGGTCTTGTCCAGATCTACTTGCGCTTGCGCCAGCGCAGCCGTCGCGCTGGCCTTCTCCGCAGGAAGGAGTGTCGTCACACGGATGGTCGCCGACTGTTTGCTGGCATTAACTGCGTCAAGCGTGCCTTGCCGGCCCGCGAGCGCAACCTCCAACTTCTCGATGTCGCGCTGCGGAACGATGCCGGGATTGCGTTTCTGCAAGTCGCGCTTCACGTCGAGCTCGTCCGACGCCTGCTGGTAGGCGCTCTTGGCTTCCTGAATCTGGCCGTCGACCTTGGCGATATCCGCTTGCGCAGCGATCAGGGCTGCGTCGACTTCGGCGATCTTGCGCCGCGCGGTTTCGACGGCAGCTTCCTGCCGGGCGCTGTCGAGCCTGAAGATGACGTCGCCTTTTTTCACGGGTGCGCTGAACCCGACATTGACCTCGGCGACGCGGCCGATCGCCTCCGGCACGATCGAAACCGTGCGGTAGTACAAGGTCGCCGATGTGGTCGATGGGTGGAAATAGAAGATCAGCGTGATCAGCGCGACCGTCAGCATCAAGCACGCCGTGATGCCCCAGCGCAGCTCGTACCACACCGAGAACAGCGTGATGTCGGTGCCGATGCGCTTGCCCTGCGCGTAGCGGCGGTAGAGATAATCCGGAAAGATCGTCAGCAACGAGCAGAGGAGGAGCTCAAGCATGGCTCGGCACCTCGCTCTTGGCCGCAACCGGCGCAGGTGTCGATACCGGGACGGTTTCCGCCTGTGGCGGTGGCGCGTGATGATGCGCATTCGGTTCTTCGTCGGGCGGTGTCACGCCGGCGAGCTTCTCGACGCCGCCTGCGATGCGGCGCAGTGGCGTGACGAAGTCGGGCAGGTCGACCATCGCGAGCAATAGCCCGATGATCCAGAACAGATGATTGTGGGTGAACAACGACAGCAGGCCGAGAACGGCAACGATCTCGAACTGCAGCTTGTGCGTCCGGTGCGCCATCCGCTCGGGCAGGGAGTGCAGCGTCAGGTAGAAATTGCCGACAGCAAGGATTGCGCCCACCAGAATAATGCCGACAACCACCATGAAGACGTCGGTGTCGCCGGGCGCGGTGATGAAGGCGGGCAGATGATGGGGTGCGGCAGGGTGTAGCGACTCGCTCAAAGCATGCCTCCATTCACGGAAGTGCGGATGCCGGTAAAGAGCAGAATGGTGTTGTCGCTGGGGGTTGGAGGGGTCCCCCTTGCGAGGCATTCAATCACGGGTTCCATCGTCTTCGCAACTGAGCCCGATTACGGACGATTTGATGATTGTTCGGCCTGTTCGCGGGAAGGTTCGCCCTCCCGAAATGCAGGCCCGCAAAGTCATCCCCAGCTTTGCGAGAGAGCCTGAATTTTCAGGGAAAAAACCTCTTTTCCATCCCGCCCGAACTCCCGTAAACAGGGGCCTCAGCAGGGCCCCATTTCCACCATGCGAAACGAACCCAAAATCACCCCCGATCTCGTCGCCAGCCACGGTCTCAAGCCGGACGAATACGAGCGCATCCTGAAGCTGATCGGCCGCGAGCCGAGCTTCACCGAACTCGGCATCTTCTCGGCGATGTGGAACGAGCACTGCTCGTACAAATCCTCGCGCATCCATCTGCGCGGACTGCCGACGAAAGCGCCATGGGTGATCCAGGGACCGGGCGAGAACGCCGGCGTCATCGACATCGGCGACGGGCTCGCCGTCGTGTTCAAAATGGAAAGCCACAACCACCCGAGCTTCATCGAGCCGTATCAGGGCGCGACGACCGGCGTCGGCGGCATCCTGCGTGATGTGTTCACCATGGGCGCGCGGCCGATCGCGTGCCTCAACGCGCTCTCTTTTGGTGCGCCTGAGCATCCGCGCACGCGGCATCTGGTGTCGGGCGTGGTTGCCGGCATCGGCGGCTACGGCAATTCGTTTGGCGTGCCCACGGTGGGCGGGCAGACGCGTTTCCACACGCGCTATGACGGCAATATTCTCGTCAACGCGATGGCGGTGGGCCTCGCCGAGAGCGACAAGATTTTCTACGCGGCGGCGAGCGGCGTGAACATGCCGATCGTCTACCTCGGCTCGAAGACGGGCCGCGACGGCATTCACGGCGCGACCATGGCGTCGGCGGAGTTTGACGACGACTCGGCCGAGAAGCGTCCGACCGTGCAGGTCGGCGATCCGTTCGCGGAAAAGCTGCTGCTTGAAGCGTGCCTCGAGATCATGGCCGCGGATTGCGTGATCGCCATTCAGGACATGGGCGCGGCGGGCCTGACGTGCTCGGCGGTCGAGATGGGCGCCAAGGGCGACCTCGGCGTCGATCTCATTCTCGATGACGTGCCGACGCGCGAAGAGGGCATGAGCGCCTACGAGATGATGCTCTCGGAAAGCCAGGAGCGCATGCTCATGGTGCTCAAGCCCGAGAAGGAAAAGGAAGCCGAGGCGATCTTCAAGAAGTGGGGCCTCGACTTCGCGATCGTCGGCTACACCACGCCGTCGAAGCGCTTCGTCGTGAAGCACGGCGGCGATGTGATGGCAGACCTGCCGATCAAGGAACTCGGCGACGAAGCGCCGCTCTACGATCGCCCGCATGTGCCGACCGAGCCGCGTCCGGTGATCGCGGCGCGCGAGGTGAAGCCACCGATGAGCGTCGCCGACGCGCTGCAGAAGCTGATGGCGACGCCGGACCTTTGCTCGAAGCGCTGGGTGTGGGAGCAGTACGATCACGTGATCGGCGGCAACACGCTGCAACGGCCGGGCGGAGACGCCGCGGTGGTACGCGTGCTCGACGGCCCGAAGGGCCTCGCGATGACGTGCGATGTGACGCCGCGCTACTGCGAGGCCGACCCGTTCGAAGGCGGCAAGCAGGCGGTGGCCGAAGCCTGGCGCAACATCACGGCGGTCGGCGGGCGTCCGCTCGCGATCACCGACAACCTCAACTTCGGCAACCCTGAACGGCCCGAAATCATGGGCCAGTTCGTCGGCTGCCTGAAAGGGATCTCGGCGGCGTGCACCGCGCTCGACTTCCCGGTCGTGTCCGGCAACGTCTCGCTCTACAACGAAACCAACGGCCGCGGCATTCTGCCGACGCCGTCCATCGGCGGCGTCGGTCTGCTCGATGAGTTCACCAAGTCCGCGACGCTCGCATTCAAGGCGGCGGACGAGGCGATCCTTCTCATCGGCGATACGCAAGGCTGGCTCGGCCAGTCGCTCTACCTGCGCGACGTCTGCGGACGGGAAGAGGGCGCGCCGCCGCCGGTCGATCTCGCTGCCGAGCGCCGTAACGGCGATGTGGTGCGCGGCATGATTCATGCGGGCACCGCGACCGCGGTTCACGATATTGCAGATGGCGGTCTTCTCGTGGCGATCGCGGAGATGGCGATGGCCGGCAAGATCGGCGCGCGGCTCGATGCGCCGCCGTCATCGATCGTGCCGCATGCGTGGTGGTTCGGTGAAGATCAGGCGCGCTACATCGTCACCGTGCCGGCCGATCAGGTTCACGCCGTGCTGCTGAAGATGAACGCGGTGGGTGTGCCCTGCGTGCGCATCGGCACCACCAAGGGATCGTCGATCGCGATCGAGGGCGAAAAGGCCGTCGATGTGAAGAAGCTCGAGACTGTGTTCGAGAGCTGGCTGCCGGACTACATGGCGGGGAAGAACTGACGGCTTACAGTTCCTCGATGGTCACCTTGCTCGGGTAAAAGGCGAGGTGACCGGCGATCTGCGTCATCGCGGGGTAGGGATCCTCGTAAGTCCAGATCGCATTGTCGAGCGTGCGGCCGCCCGCGCCGATTGTGAAATAGTTGGCGATGCCCTTGTACGGACACATGGTGGTGTGGGCGGTTCGCTGCAGGTGTTCCATGCGGGCATCGCCGCGCGGGATGTAGTGCACCACCGGATAGGTCGATTCCTTCAGGGTGAGTGCTTTCGCCGTTTCCGCGATCACGATGCCGTTGGCGGTGACACGCACCCGCTTCGGATTTGGGGAAATCGTGATGGGGTGATCGGGGCCGGGAATTTTCATGATGACGCTCCGCTTGCCGGTCCCATATAGTCAGCGGGCGTGGTTATGCCACAGGACGCCGACCCCGGAATCTGTCATGATTTGAGGGCGTTGGTGACAAGATCGTGAACAGGCCTGCAGGGCCTGACGGAGACCAGTTCGATGCCGATGGATGCGCGCGATATCGAGGCCATGATCAAGGCTGCGATCCCCGATGCAAAAGTCGAGATCCGCGACCTGGCCGGCGACGGCGATCATTACGCGGCGACCGTGATCTCGGAGATGTTCCGCGGCAAGTCGCGGGTGCAGCAGCACCAGCTGGTCTATCAATCGCTGAAAGGCCAGATGGGCGGCGTGCTGCACGCGCTCGCCCTGCAGACCGGCGTGCCGGAGTAGCGGCGGAGTTATTCCGCCTTCAGCGCGTGCACCGAGAACATCTTCTCCGCATCGGTCCATGACTTCTGCGGCGTCCAGCCGGCGCTCCGCGCCAGCGCATCTAAGCGCGCGATGCTGTACTTGTAGCTACTCTCGGTGTGGATGCTTTCTCCGGCGCGGAAACGGAAGTTGCTGCCGAAAAGCCGCGCGGTCTGCGCCTTCTTGCTGATCAGATGCATCTCGATGCGGTGCTGATCGCGATTGTAGATCGCGCGATGCGTGAATGCCGACAGATCGAAATTGCCGCCGAGTTCGCGGTTGATCCGCGTGAGCACGTTGAGATTGAAGCGCGCGGTGACGCCGGCCGCGTCGTTGTAGGCCGCGTGCAGGACGTCTTCGTCCTTTTCGAGATCGACACCGATCAGCATCAGCGCGCCGGGGCCGAGGATCTTGCGCGCGCTTTCGAGAAAGCGCTGGGCATCCGGCGGATCGAAATTGCCGAGCGTCGAGCCCGGGAAGAAGCCGACCTTCGGCATGTCCTTGACAGCTTCGGGGAGCGCGAAATCGGCCATGAAGTCGGCGGTGACCGGATGAACGGCGAGATTCGGGAAATCCGCACGCAGCGCTTGCGCCTGCGCATTGAGGAAGTCGCCGGAGATATCGACCGGCACGTAGGCGGCGATGTCGCAGGCGTTGAGCAGCAGGCGCACCTTGGTGGTCGCGCCTGCGCCGAACTCGATCAGCGCCGCGTTGTTCGGAATGACTGCCGCGAACTCGGCGGCGCGGTCGCGCAGAATGCTGAGCTCGACGCGGGTCGGATAATATTCCGGCAGCCGGGTGATCTGCTCGAACAGATGCGAACCGGCCTCGTCATAGAAATACTTCGGCAGCAACATCTTCGGCTGCTGCGTCAGCCCCTCTATGACGTCACCCGCGAAGGCGACGGTCGCCGGATCGTACGACCGGCCCTTAAGCAGCGCGCCAACATGAACGTTCATGGCGGTCTCTCCACTGGCGCCTGCGTGTCCCCGGCGCCTCGATTGTACGGATGATCAGGTTGCGTAGTCGGCCAGCCGCAGACCGGTGAATTGCCAGCGGTGATGCGGATAGAAGAAGTTGCGGTAGGTGACGCGGCTGTGGCCTTGCGGCGTTGCCAGCGACGAGCCGCGCAGCACGTACTGGTTCACCATGAACTTGCCGTTGTATTCGCCGAGCGCGCCCTCGATGGCGCGGTAGCCGGGGTAGGGCGCGTACGAGCTGCGCGTCCACTGCCAGACGATGCCGAACGCATCGTTGAGATGTCCGGCGCGCGCCGCGACTTCCCACTCCATCTCGGTCGGCAGGTGCTGGCCGCGCCAGCGCGCGAAGGCATCCGCCTCGTAGTAACTGATGTGCTTGACCGGCGCGTCGCGATCGACCGGCTTGAGGCCGGCGAGCGTCATCTCGTGCCAGGCGCCGTCAACCTTGCGCCAGTGGCCCGGTGCGTCCCATTGCTCGTTGGTGACGACGCCGAAGCCGTCCATCAGCCAGAGCGTTGCGGTGCTGTATCCGCCTGCGTCCATGAACGCGAGCCACTCGCCGTTGGTGACGAGATTGCGGGCGATCTTCACGGGCCCGACGAGGGCGCGATGCGGCGGCTTCTCGTTGTCGAAGTGGAAGTCGTCGCCCGCATGGCCGATGGTGTGGATGCCTTCGTTGAGGAGCACCGAATCATCGCCAGAGTCTTGTAAAATCTTGCCGGACGCCTTCGGCGACACCCAATCAGGGTCGTAGGCGGGCGGAATGGGATTCTGCGCGAATGCGTGCAGGATATCCGTGAGCATCAGCTCCTGGTGCTGCTGCTCGTGATTGAGGCCGACCTCGACCAGCGGTGCCAAGCTAGCGAGCTTCGCGGCATCGGCGCTCTCGATCAGCTGCGCGAAGGCGCGATCGACATGGGCGCGATAGGCGGCGACATCCTCGGCGCTTGGGCGGGTGAGGAGGCCGCGTGCGTTGCGGGCATGCCGGGGGCCGGCGCTGACGTAATAGGAATTGAAGAGATAGGCGTAGTCAGGGTGATAGGGCTCATAGCCCGGCAGATGCTCGCCCAGAATGAACTGTTCGAAGAACCACGTCGTATGCGCGCGATGCCACTTGGCCGGGCTTGCGTCCGGCATCGACTGGACGACCTGATCTTCAGGCGAGAGAGGCGCCGCGCGGCGCTCGGTCTCGTCGCGCACCTCGCGATAACGCTGGAGCAGCGTGGCGGCAGGTCCCGGAGCTGTTGAGCCTGGCGCGCGGGGGGCACGGGCTGCCTGATCGGATACGGATGAGACAGCTTTCGTCACGCAAAGCTCCGGCTTTGTGAAAGAACAATGCTGGGGTCGGTCTGTTCCCGGGAAAGTTGAACCCCAAGATGGGGTGCCGGGCTCAGGAAAAACAGGGGTCCGGTTGCTATGATTGAGATACGTTCCGGTTATGGAGACCGTTACTTTCCATAGCGAAAGGGATGGGCTGGATGCCCGAAACAGGCTATATATATGGGCAACAGGAGCCAGGAATTGGCAGCAGCCGGATAGCCCCCGGATCGACGCAGAACACAGGCACTCAGGACACAAGAATGAGCATCGAGAATTTCATCGAGAACGAAGTGAAGTCCAACGACGTGGTGTTGTTCATGAAGGGCAACCCGCAGTTTCCGCAGTGTGGTTTCTCGGGCGTCGTCGTCCAGATCCTCGACCACATCGGCGTGCCGTACAAGGGCCTCAACGTGCTTGAGTCGGCCGAACTGCGCGATGGTATCAAGGTCTACTCCAACTGGCCGACCATTCCGCAGCTCTACGTGAAGGGCGAGTTCGTCGGCGGTTGCGATATCGTCCGCGAGATGTTCCAGGCCGGCGAGCTGCAGCAGCTCTTCGCCGACAAGGGCATTGCCGCCAACGCCTCGGCGTAACCCTGAACTCTGCTTCCGGCGACGGCGCGTTCGACGTCGTCGTCGCCGACATCACCACGCTTCGTGTTGATGCCATCGTCAACGCCGCCAACTCATCCCTGCTTGGCGGCGGTGGCGTCGACGGCGCCATTCACCGCGCCGCCGGTCCCGATCTCCTCACCGAATGCAAGACGCTCGGCGGCTGCGCCACGGGCGATGCCAAAATCACCCGCGGCTATCGGCTGCCAGCCAAGTGGGTGATCCATGCCGTCGGCCCCGTGTGGCACGGCGGCGGGCAGAATGAAGATGCGCTGCTTGCATCATGTTACCGCCGCGCCATTGATCTCGCCGCACAAGCCGGCGCCATCTCGCTTGCCTTTCCTGCCATCTCCACCGGCGTCTACGGATTCCCGGCCGATCGCGCTGCGCCGATTGCGGTCGCGGCCAGCAGCGATGCGCTGAAAAGTGCACCGGGATTGACGCGAATTATCTTCTGCTGCTTCTCCGAGACCTCTGCCGCATTGCACCGAGCGGCGATTGCACGGCAGTGATGCGTCGCAAAGCTGTCGCTTGCACGCCAAGATGCCGTCGATAGACTTCGCCCGTCATCCGGACGGCAGATCCGAACTCATCGGGAGGCATTTTTCATGCAGGCGATCTCCAAGCGCGCATTCGTTGCGCTATCGTTCGTTGTCCTCACGTCCGCACCGGTCCTTGCGGACTCCCTTGCCAAGGTTGCACCGGAAGAAGCCGGCTTCTCGCAAGCCGGGCTCGCGCGCGTGACCGCGTACCTGAAGAACGAGATCGACACCGGCAAGATTCCCGGCGCGATGATGGTGATCCAGCGCAAAGGCAAGACCGTCTATTCGGAAACGCTCGGCGTTCGCGACGTCTCGACTAAGGAACCAATGACGCCCGATACGATCTTCCGCATCTATTCGATGACCAAGCCGATCACGACGGTGGCGGCGATGATGTTCGTCGAAGAGGGCAAGCTGATGCTGGACGAACCGGTGTCGAAGTACATTCCTTCGTTCAAGGATACCAAGGTCGGCGTCGAGAAGAAGGATGCGGAGGGTAAGGTCACGCTCGATCTCGTGCCGCAGGCGCGACAGATGACCGTGCAGGACCTGATGCGCCACACCTCGGGCATCACCTACGGCTTCTTCGGCGAAGGCGAAGTGAAGAAGCTGTATCAGAAGATGCCGATTGCCGGCGACTTCGACAACGTCGAGTTCGCCGACAAGATCGCCGCGCTGCCGCTGGTCTACCAGCCCGGCACGACCTGGGACTACAGCTACTCGACCGACATTCTCGGCCGCGTGGTCGAGGTCGTGGCCGGCAAACCGCTCTATCAGGTGTTCAAGGAGCGCATCTTCGATCCGCTCGGCATGAGCGAGACCGCTTTCTACGTCACCGATACGAAGAAGCATCCGCTCGTTGCGGAGCCGCTGCCGTCCGATCGCACGATCGGTGCGGGTGCGGAAGTGAGCGATCCGCGCGTCGTGAAGAAGTGGGAATCCGGTGGCGGCGGCCTCGTGTCGACGATGGGCGACTATCTGCGTTTTGCGACCATGCTGACCAACGGCGGCGAGTTCGGCGGCAAGCGCATCCTCAGCCCGAAGACGATCGCCTACATGGGCGCCGATCACATTGGCGCGGGTTCGGGCGTAGTGCCGGGGCCGTACTATCTGCCGGGCCGCGGCTTCGGCTTCGGGCTTGGCTTCGCGGTCCGCACCGCGGCCGGCATCTCGCCGGTCGAAGGCTCGGTCGGCGATATGAGCTGGTCGGGTGCAGCCGGCACCACGTTCTGGGTCGACCCCAAGGAAGAAATGACCGTGGTGTTCATGTCGCAGACGGTGTCCCAGCGCACCCGCATCCGCGCGACGCTGAGGAATCTCGTCTACGGTGCGATGATCAAGTAGCGCCGTTATTGCGAGGAGCGTTAGCGACGAAGCAATTCAGTTCAGAGCCTAGAGCTGGATTGCTTCGCTTCGCTCGCAATGACGCAAGAGTTACGCCGCCCGCATCACCTCGCGCGCCGCCTGCAGCGCCTCGTCGATCATCGGCGCGGTGATGTCGATGTGCGTGACGAAGCGGACGCGGCTGCCGAGCGTGGTGAGCAGGATGCCGCGCTGGCGCATCTCGGCCAGAAAGCGGTCGTTGCTCATGCTGCCGTCCTTGATCGACGCGAACACAAGATTGGTCTCCGGCTCCTGCACGTCGAGGCCCGCAATCTGCGACAGCCCGCGTGAGAGCGTCCGCGCATTGGCGTGATCGTCGGCCAACCGATCCACATGATGATCCAGAGCGTGGATGCATGCGGCCGCGCACACGCCGGCCTGCCGCATCGAGCCGCCGAGCCGCTGCTTCCAGCGCCAGACGCTGTCGATGAAGTCGCGTGAGCCGGCCAGCACGGCGCCGATCGGTGCGCCGAGGCCCTTGCTGAAATCGACCCAGGCGCTGTCCCAGCCCGCCGCCATGTCCTGCGCCGAAATCTTCGTCGCGACGCAGGCGTTGAGCAGCCGCGCGCCGTCGAGGTGGGTGATCATGCCGCGTTCGTGCGCGACGTGAGCGACCTTCGCCAGCGTCTCGCGCGGCCAGATCGTGCCGCCGCCGATATTGGCGGTCTGCTCGGCGCTGACCAGCACCTGCTTCGGCGCGTAGCGTGAGATCGGGCGGAAGGCGGCGTTGAGCGTGTCGATCGAGTACTGTCCGTTATCGCCACGCAGCGGAAACACCTGGATGCCGCCGAGCGCGGCATGCGAGCCGCCTTCGCTGGTGAGAATGTGCGCGGTCTCGTGCGCAAGAATTTCCTCGCCCGGACGGCAATGCGCGAGCAGCGCGGCGACATTGCACATGGTGCCGGACGGCAGGAACACCGCGGCTTCCTTGCCGAGCAGGGCGGCCGATCGTTCGCACAGCTCGTTCACGGTCGGATCGAGGCCAAGCTGCTCGTCGCCGACCTCGGCGCGCATCATCGCCTCGCGCATCGCCTGCGTCGGCTTGCTCTGGGCATCGGAGAACAGGTTGATGCGGATCGGCGGGAGTTTCGGATCGTGCGAGACGGGAGCGTAAGCCATGGGGCACTCGTGCTTGGATTGTCGTCAGTGTACCGCACGCGAACGCGCCGGATACGAAAAAGGCCCCGGTTGAGCGGGGCCTTTCCGAAATTTGATGTCGCAGCGATCAGCGCGAATAGAATTCGACGATCAGGTGCGGCTCCATCTGGACCGGGAAGGGGACTTCCGCGAGGCCCGGGATGCGTACGATCTTGGCGGTCAGCTTGCCATGATCGACTTCGAGGAAGTCCGGCACGTCGCGCTCGGAAAGCTGAGTCGCTTCAAGCACGTGGGCGAGCTGCTTCGAGGATTCCTTGACCTCGATCACGTCGCCGACCTTGACCTTGTAGCTCGAGATGTTGACGCGCTTGCCGTTCACCTTGATGTGGCCGTGGTTGATGAACTGGCGGGCTGCGAACATCGTCGACACGAACTTCGCGCGATAGACGACGGTGTCGAGACGGCGCTCGAGCAAGCCGATCAGGTTCTCACCCGAGTCGCCCTTGAGGCGGGTCGCTTCGACGTACACGGCGTAGAACTGCCGCTCGGAAATGTTGGCGTAATAGCCCTTCAGCTTCTGCTTGGCCTTCAGCTGGGTACCGAAGTCGGAGAGCTTGCCCTTGCGGCGCTGACCGTGCTGGCCGGGGCCGTATTCACGCTTGTTGACCGGGCTCTTCGGGCGGCCCCAGATATTCTGGCCCATACGGCGGTCGATTTTGTACTTCGCTTCACTACGCTTTGTCATCGCGTCCTCGATTATTGACGTTTGAGTGTGAGGAAACGCGCCCTCCTGTGCATCGGGAAAAATTCCCGGTGCCGACAGGTCCGCCTCAAAAGCTTGATGAGGAAAGACCGCGGGTCGCGAAACGCAACGCGGGCCGAAAACGGCCCGCGAGCGAGGGGGTTCTATGAAGAAAGCGCCCGAAAGTCAAACCTTTGCGGGCATTTTCGCAATATTTCAGGGGGCCGGCTTGGCCAGCGGCTCGCCTTTGGTGATGATATAAACACCCAATACTTTCAATGGCTTGTCGCCGGTCGACTTCGCGTCGTGCACGGTGCCCGCCGGGATCTGGTACGATTCGCCAGCCTTCACCTTCTGCGGCGGCTTGCCCTCGATCAAGAGTTCCAGCTCGCCCTCGATCACATAACCGGTTTCGGCGCCGGGATGGGTGTGACGGCCAGCGGCGACGCCAACCGGAAGTTCGGCGATCGCGGTCACGGTCTCGAAGCCAGCCGGGAAATCGACCTTCTGCAGCGGCGTGCGCTTGATCCCTTGCGCATCCGCGCCGGTTGCAATGACGATGAGGGCGGCAGCGATCAGAGTCTTCTTGAGCATTTTCGTTTCCTCACTTTATTCGCAGTAACGTTTGCCGTTGAAGTTGAAGCATTTGGCTTGCGGGTCGACAACCGCAGCGGCCGCCGTCGCGGCGCGCCGATGAATGCGCAGCTTGGCGACGCGGCGCGACGTCTCGCGCCGGACGATCGGTCCGAGGCAGAGTTTGTTGAGGTCCTTTTCGGTGACGATCTTCCAGGTCGCGCCGGTGCCGGAGACCGAGCATTGCTGCATCAGCGAGCGCTGCGCACACACATAGGCGCCGTCGCTGTAGGTCTCGCTCTGATAGGTGCAGACTTGCGCGGTCAGAGATTGCGCGGTTTGCGCGTGGGTGGTCACGGGTGCCGCGACAACCATCGTGGCGGCTGCAGCCGCGAGAAAAAATGCGCGATGAAAAGGATTGCTGAAAATCATCGTCTCGGCGCCTCCCGCGCTCTGCCGGCTTTTGCCGTTGCGGGGCACTTTAGCCGGTCTGTCGCGAAAGGCGAGGGCTGTCAGGCGGCGGCGCTGCAGAACGGCGCGAGCAGTTCATCCGCAAGCGCCGGGCGGCCGGAGGTGAACAGAAAGCGCGGCGGTGGCGCGACGCGCCGCACGGTGGCCGCCGGTCCGAGCAACTCCGCGGTACGCCGAGCGATCGCCGGCGCGGGATCGATCCAGTTCACGGCCCATGGCGCCAGCGTGCTCAGACGATCCTGCAACAGTGGATAGTGCGTGCACGCATGCACGACGGTATCGGTGCGCGCACCGCCGTCGAGGAAGCATGGCGCGATCTCTGCCAGGATGTCGGCGTCGCTGATCGCTTCGCCGCGCAAGGCTGCTTCCGCGAGCGCCGCCAGATGCGGCGCGCCGACGAGCGTGACCTCACAGCCCTGGGCGAAATCCTGGATCAGCCGCTGGGTGTATTCGCGCTTCACCGTACCCTTGGTGCCGAGCACCGAGACGCGCTTGGTCGTCGACGACGCGCAGGCGGGTTTGATCGCCGGCACCGTGCCGACGAACGGCACCGTGTAGCTCGCGCGCAGATGGGTCATCACCAGGGTCGAGGCGGTGTTGCAGGCGATCACCACGAGCCGCGGCCGGTGCTGCTCGATCAGTTCGCCGATCAGCGGCACCACACGGCCGATGATCTCGTCCTCGGTGTGGTGACCGTAGGGAAAGAACGCGTCGTCGGCGACGTAGGTGCAGGCCGCATCCGGACGGGCCTTCACGATCTCGCGGAGCACGGTGAGGCCACCGAGCCCGGAGTCGAACACAAGAATGAGGGGGTGATCGGCCACGTCATAATCCTAGACAATTCGCGGTTCTGCGGCCAGCGCGCCTAAACCCGTGGCCGGATTACCATTTCTCGGTATGACCACAATCCCGGCATCGTATTATTGAGGAGTTACTGTCTGGTTTCTCCGGGGGGATGCGACCATGGCGAAGAACATTGTTCTGTTGTCCGACGGCACGGGCAACAGCTCGGCCAAGCTGTTCAAGACCAACGTCTGGCGGCTGTTCCAGCTGCTCGATCTGCGCGATCCGGCGAAGCAGGTCGCCTGCTACGATAACGGAGTCGGGACGGGGTCGTTCAGGCCGCTGGCGATCCTCGCAGAGGTGTTCGGCTTCGGCCTGAAGCGTAACGTCATCGACCTCTACACGTTTTGCTGCAGGAATTTTGAACCGGGCGACCGCGTCTATTGCTTCGGCTTCAGCCGGGGCGCTTTCACGATCCGCATCGTCGCGGGGCTGATCGCCAGCCAAGGTCTTGTCGCTTACAAGGGCAACGAGAGTGATCTCGTGCGCTACGCGGCCGACGCATATCGCAACTATCGCCGCCGTTTCAACATCACCAAGGGCTTGGTAGGGCCGGCGCGATGGGTGCGCGATCGCATCGTTTGTGCGTGGCGGAAGCTCACCTTCAACGAGACCGCCGATCCAAATGCAAAAGTGCCCGTCGATAGCATTCATTTCGTCGGCATCTGGGACACGGTCGATGCCTACGGCGGGCCGATCGAAGAGGTCACGCGCGCGATCGACTACTGGATATGGCCGTTGTCGATGCCCGACCGATTCATGAGCGCGCGGGTGCACAGGGCCTGTCATGCGCTCGCGCTCGAGGACGAGCGCGATGCCTTCCGCCCGGTGATCTGGGATCAGCGTTATGTGCGCGGCGAAGACAAAAGCGTCGTGGGGGCTGGTGGGCATCGTCTGGGAAAGACCGAGTGGCTGTTCGATATCAACTATCAGGCGCCAAGCCAGAGCGGCCTGCCGCTGGAGACACCGCCGCATCAGCGGCTCGATCTCGCGCCAATCGACCGCGAACGCATCAGCCAGGTGTGGTTCACCGGTGTGCACGCCGATATCGGCGGCGGTTATCCGCAGGACGGGCTGTCATTCGTCACCCTGGACTGGATGATGGATCGGGCGACAGCCTACGGCTTGCTGCTTCTCAACCAGCAGCGCCAGCTGCTGATCACGCCGCAGATCAACCCGTATGATCTTCTCAACGACTCGCGCGCCGGACTGGCCGCCTACTATCGCTACAAGCCGCGCAATCTTCTGGAGCTGTACAGCGCGCCTCCCTACAAGCCGTCGATCCGCTACGACTGGCGGCATCTCTGGAATCTCGTCCGCCGCAGGCCCGATCCGCAGCTCGAGATCAAGGCCGATCTGCACCCCAATCTGAACGGCCACGTGTTGCCGCCGCCAGTGCCGGCGATCCATCAGTCGGTGTTCGACCGCATCGCGTCGGGTAACGATCGCTACTCACCTGTGGTGCTGCCCGAGCACTACTACCTGACGGACAAGGCGGGCAATGTCTCGGACACACGGCCCGCGGTCGATCGCGTGCCGCGGCGGCCGGACATTCAGGATAATGCCTGGAACTGGATCTGGCTGCGGCGCGTCGTTTATTTTCTCACGGTTTTCGCGTCGCTGTTCGTCGCGTCGATCCCCTTCTCCGTCATCTACGAGCCCGGCTTCGGCGAAAAGACCGTCGGGCCGTTCGTCGTGCCGATCGTCAATGCGATTGCCTCGTTCTTGCCGGACGTTCTGAAGCCCTGGTTCGATGCTTTCCGCAATGCGCCGGGTTTCGTGCTGATCGGCGTTGTCGCGGTGATACTGCTGATGGCAGCCGGCACCAATCTGCAGGCGCGCATCCGCGACGTCATGCGTGCAGGGTGGTCGGCGGCGACGACGGCCGTGCCGCAGCAGAACTGGTGGCAACGCTTCGTCTACTGGCTGCGGCGGCGCGGCACCTATCGCGCGTTCTTCTACATCCTGAAGAACTGGATCTTCCCGACCGGCATCGTGTTCTGGCTGGCGCTATGGCTCGCGTTCGGCGTGGCCAACACGCTCGGCCTGATCTGCAAGGGCAAGGGCGGCACCGAGGTCTTGACGTGGGACATCACGAGTTACGAGCTGTTCCAGACGAACAAGGTCTGTAACGCCACCGGGCTGAAGGTCACCCATGGCGAGACTTATCGCATCGAACTGGAGATCAAGGAGCCGTGGCGGGATGATACGATCGCAACCGATCCCAACGGGTTCGGCTGGTCGAAGACGTCGTGGCTGCAAGCCCTTGGGATTCCCTATCGCCGGCTGATCTGGTCGAACTGGTTCGCGACCATCCTGCGCGTCGGCGGCCCCGGCCTCGAAGAGCACCGGCTTGTGTTCGCCGAGGAAGAAGTGAAGACACCGCTGCCCACGACCGAGCAGGAACGCCAGATGACACAGACACTGGCGTCGACCCGGAAAGTGTGGGCTGCGACCTTCCGGGCGCGCAGCGACGGCGAGGTGTTCCTCTACGTCAACGATACGGTGATCGGGTTGCCGTGGATTTTCGATCTCTTCTACACATGCAACAACAAGGGCAGCGCCGTGGTGACGTTGCGCAAGTTAACGGAGAAAGAATTGTCTATGCTGCCCCGAACACGCGCTTGAAGATCGTGTCGACGTGCTTGAGGTGGTAGCCGAGGTCGAACTGCTCTTCGATTTCGGCGTCGGTCATGTACTTCTTTACGTCGGCGTCTTTCTTGAGCAGCGTCAGGAAATCGCCTTCGCCGCGCCAGACCGGCATCGCGTTGCGCTGAACCAGCTTGTAGGAATCCTCGCGCGACGCGCCCTTCTGCGTCAGCGCTAGCAGAATGCGCTGCGAGTGAATGAGGCCGCCGAGACGGTCGAGGTTCTTCTGCATGTTCTGCGGATAGACCACGAGCTTGTCGATCACGCCGGCGAGGCGATTGAGCGCGAAGTCGAGCGTCACGGTCGCATCGGGACCAAACATACGCTCGGCTGACGAATGAGAGATATCGCGCTCGTGCCAGAGCGCCACGTTCTCCAGCGCCGGAGTCACGTAGCCGCGCACCATGCGGGCGAGGCCGGTGATGTTCTCGGTCAGCACCGGATTGCGCTTGTGCGGCATCGAGGACGAGCCCTTCTGGCCCTCCGAGAAGAACTCTTCCGCTTCGAGAACTTCCGTGCGCTGCAGATGTCGGATTTCGATGGCGACGCGCTCCATCGAAGAAGCGATCACGCCCAATGTTGCAAAGAACATCGCGTGCCGGTCGCGCGGAATCACTTGCGTCGAGATCGGCTCCGGCGCGAGGCCCATCGCTTTCGCGACATGTTCCTCCACGCGCGGATCGACCTGCGCGAAGGTGCCGACCGCGCCGGAGATGGCGCAGGTCGCGATTTCCTTGCGCGCCGCGATCAGGCGCTCTTTCGCGCGCGTAAACTCGGCATAGGCTAGCGCCAGTTTGAGGCCGAAGGTCACCGGCTCGGCGTGAATGCCATGCGAGCGGCCGATGGTCGGCGTCATCTTGTGTTCGAAGGCGCGGCGCTTCAGCGCGGCGAGCACCTTGTCGACGTCGGCGATGAGGATATCGGCGGCGCGGGTGAGCTGCACGTTGAAGCAGGTGTCGAGCACGTCCGACGAGGTCATGCCCTGATGCACGAAGCGCGCTTCGGGGCCGACGATCTCGGCGAGGTGGGTGAGGAACGCGATGACGTCGTGCTTGGTCTCGCGCTCGATCTCGTCGATGCGTTCGACGTTGAAGGTCGCGTCCTTGGCCTTGGCCCAGATGGTTTTGGCGGCGTCCTTCGGAATTTTTCCGAGCTCCGCCATGGCGTCGGCGGCGTGCGCCTCGATCTCGAACCAGATTTTGAAGCGGGTTTGGGGCTCCCAGATGGAAGCCATTTCAGAACGGGTATAACGGGGAATCATCGAGGCCCTTCGCGCACAGTTTTGCGGGGTTCGGGGTTACGCTGCGCTATAGCAGATCGTGTCCTTCGGCACCACCCATCGGCACGGAATTGTCCCGGAAAATCAGCGCTATTTCTCTTTGCCGCGCAGGTTTCGCGAAGCGTTTTCGAGAATGGTGCGGACGCTCTCCACATCGCGGATGGAACGAAAGCCGTAGCGCCCGGTGTAGTCCGAATCCGGCAGCCGTGCCGACACGCCGGACCTGAAGTTCAGGTGTGCAGCGCCGCGGCCCGCCGCGAGCACCTCGAGCTTGCGGTCCATGATGGCGAACGGGCTGCTGTAGACGCTCGGCTTGCCCCATGCCGTGCGCAGGATGATCGCGCGGCGATCGGTGATCGCGTAGAGCGTCTGCATGTCGTAGAGGGCCTTCACGAAAGGGCCGGCCGTCAGGCCGAGACCGATCAATGCAAGCGGCGTTGCGGCCTCGCCGATCCAGCCGCGCTGGAAGGCCATGTAGGTCAGGATCAGCCAAGGCAGGCCGATCGCCCACAGCACGCGCAGCACCAGCATGCCGTTCACCGGATCGGGCTGGCCCTGCCAGAGCACGGGCTCGTCGTTCGCGAGCGTCTTGTCGCGCAGGCGATGCAGCGCCTGGCCGAAGAGGGTGGAGCGGATTTCGTCGAGGGTCATGCCGGTTGGTAACGGCGAAGCCGAAAAGGTTCAGATCGCCTCGCCGCGCGCGGACGCAGCCGCATTGCGGATCGCGTTGATGTTCTTGACGTAGGCGTCGCGCGTGCCGCCTTTGAAGACGGCCGAGCCTGCGACCAGCACGTTGGCGCCGGCGGCGGCGACCTTGCCCGCAGTCTCCGGCGTGATGCCGCCGTCGACTTCGATGTCGATGTCGCGGCCGGCTGTCATTGCACGGATCGTCGCGATCTTGTCGATGGCGGAGGGAATGAACGCCTGGCCGCCGAAGCCCGGGTTCACCGACATCACCAGCACAAGATCGACCATGTCGATGACGTACTCGATCGCGCTCGCGGGCGTTCCAGGATTGAGCGAGACGCCGGCCTTTTTGCCGAGCGCGCGAATTGCTTGCAGCGAGCGATGCAGGTGCGGTCCAGCTTCCGCGTGAACGGTGATGACTTCGGAGCCTGCTTTGGCGAAGGCGTCGAGATAGGGATCGCATGGGGCGATCATCAAATGCGTGTCGAACGGCTTCTTCGTATGCGGGCGGATCGCCTTGATGACGTCCGGGCCATAGGAAATGTTCGGAACGAAGTGGCCGTCCATCACGTCGAGATGGATCCAGTCGGCGCCGGCCTGATCGACCGCGCGCACTTCTTCGCCGAGCTTCGAGAAGTCCGACGCCAGAATGGAGGGTGCGATCAGGAGCGGGCGAAGGGCGAAGGCGGACATTGGCACGCTTTCCGGGGACAAAGGTTCCGCAACGAGAGCCGATAGCCGTCCGCCTAACACGCGCGGCTGGAGGGTTCAATCGCGGCTGCTAGATGCTGCACAGTTAAGGTTGAAGATCGGCAAGTTCTGCCGCTTCGGGCATGTTTTGCCGGGCCGCAGCCGGGCCAGGGATGATGGAAACGCTTGTGTTTCAGCGTTTTCCGTTGCGGCACGAGGCTTGCAAAACTAATCGCGGGATTGTGGATCAGGCCGTGCGCGGCCGCGTGGGAGTTGACCATGGTTGCAGCAGCGGGTGCCTTGTCCGCCGGTATCGATGCCATCAACGCGCTGTTCGCGCCGCTGAACGGCAAGAAGACTGGCGTCTCCGCTTCGTCCGCCTTCAGCGTGGCGGGGCCGCAGAAGACCGGCGTCAGCGGACCGGCAAGCTCCAACCCGCTCGGCGGATTGCTGTCGCGCGAAACCTTCAATTCGCTGCTCTCGGTCCAGGCGCAGACGCAAGCGGCTGCGGAGCCTGCGTCTCCGGGCGGACGGTCGGCTGCACTCAATCGCCTGTTCTCGGCGCTCGACGGCAACGGCGACGGACAAATCTCCAAATCCGAATTCACCGACAAGCTCGGCGCCGGGGGCACCAACACCGCGAATGCTGAGAGCGTGTTCGGCAAGATCGACAGCAACGGCGACGGCTCGGTGAGCCTGGAAGAGCTGACCTCGGCGCTGAGCACCAAGAAGAAGAAAGAGAGCGACAAGGCGGGCAACGGTTCCGAAGACCCGTTGCTCAAGGCGCTGAAGGGCGGCTCGAGCACCCAGAGCGTGAACTCGGATGGCTCTACCACCACGACCGTGACCTATGCCGACGGCTCGAAGGTGACGCTGACCACACCGCCGAGCTCCAGCGCATCGAGCGAGGCGGCCTCGAAGTATAACTTCGTCGAGCGCGCGATCCAGCAGCAGGCGCGCTATCTGCAGGCGAGCTCGTCGCTGTCGGTCAGCGCGTAATCCGCGCCTGGCCGAATTTCGATTTCCAGTCCGGCAATGCGCCTGCGAACGGCAGCGCCTTCGCTTCATACACGCCGCGCGCAATCGCCCGCGCGATGACGTTGGCGCCCAGCATTCCGAGTTCGGTGAGGCCGGCAAGCGGATCGATCGGCTTCGCGCCTGTCGCGGCGGCAAACACCACATCGCCGTCGAGCGGCGCGTGCACCGGATAGATCGCGCGCGCGAAACCGGTTTGCGCAATCATCGCCAGGCGCTTCGCCTGCGGCTTGGTCAGGATCGCGTCTGTGACGATCACGGCAAGCGTCGTGTTCTGCATCGAGGTCGCCGAGACGGCGCCCTTGATCCGCATAGCCTTCATCTCGGGCGTAAAGGAAGCGGGGAGGCCGCGCCCGCCGAACTCGCCGTGTTCCTCGAACGGCGCGGCCCAGAACCACGGCCCGTCGCCGACGGTGACGCTGCCGACCGCGTTGACGACTGCGAGCGCCGCGACCGTGACACCGCCGGGCGTCTGCGCGGACGCCGAGCCGAGGCCGCCCTTGAAGTTCGCCGTGGTTGCGCCGAGACCCGCACCGACGCTGCCAAGCGCGAAGTCCTTGCCTGCGTTGGCCGCTGCCGCGTAACCGAGATCGCGGTACGGCGGGAAGCGGCCCCAGTTCTTGTCGCCGCCGTTGATGAGATCGAACACGATCGCGCCGGGCACCAGCGGGATCACGGCATTGCCGATCTTGAAGCCGCGGCCTTGCCCGGCGAGCCAGGCCTGAATGCCGCTGCCGCTATCGAGACCGAATGCCGAGCCGCCGGAGAGCGCGAAGCCGTCGATCGTCTCGACGGTGTTCTCGGGTTCCAGCAACGTCGCATCGCGCGTGCCGGGGCCGCCGCCGCGCACGTCGATCGACGCGACCGCCGGCTGATCGAACAGGATCGCGGTGACGCCGGATGCAAGCCTGGCGTCGTCGGCGTGGCCGACGCTGACGCCGGCAATATCGGTGAGCAGGTTTTTCATCCGCGCAGATGATCGCACGGATTGCGAAAGGTCAACGCGCAGCTGCGGCTAGCGTGCAGCTGTAAAGTAGAAGTCCTGTCGCGCCGAGATCGACCCGTAGCTGAACGGCTGCTGCTTGCGACCGGTGGTTTCCATCACGTCATCGCGGACCGTATCGAAGAGGCGACGCACTTCGAGACCGGGCGTGAGGAGGTTTTTCGCGAGCGACGTGGCAAACGGACTGTTGTTGCCCGACCCGTCGAGCGCGGTCTCGCCGTGCTTCGCCGCATAGACCACCATGGTGCCGGCTTCGGGCTCGACCTGGGCGAGGCCGCGGCTGACCGAGCGCGTCGCGTTTGCCATCGTTCGCTTCATCTGTGCGGCGAACGGGTTGTCGCGGCAGGCGTCGAGAATCACGAGGCGGAGTTTCTTGGCGCGCTCGGCAGCGTTCAGCACCGTGTTCAGCGACACCGCCTGAAACTCGATGTCGCGATCGGACGCGAGCTTCGCGTCGATCGGGATCAGGTAGTTCACGCCGCCGATCTCCATGCCGTGACCGGCGAAGTAGACCACCGACCAGTCGGCGGTCTCGGCGACCGCAGCGAACTTCTGCAGCGCATCCGACAGCTTGTTGCGATCGAGATCGTTCACCTGCGTGACGGACTGGAAGCCGGCCTGCTTCAGCGCGGTCGCGATCGTCGCCGCGTCGCGCTGGGGATTGGTCAGCGTGCTCACGTTCCTGTAGGCCGAGTTGCCGATGACGAGCGCAACGCGGCGCTCGGGAGGCGTTGCGGCCTTGGGCGGAGCGACCGGCGCGGCTTGCACAGGCGGTGGGATATTGGCGACGACTGGCGGCGGTGCGGGCAGCGGCGCCTGCACGACCGGCGGGGGCGGCGGAGGCGGCGTTTGTTTCTGCGGTGGCGTGGGCGGGACGTTGGCCACCACAGGAGGCGGAGCGGGTGGCGGTGCCTGCACAACAGGTGGGGGCGGTGGAGGTGCAACGACAGCAGGTGGAGGAGGCGCTGGCTTCGGCGCAACAGCTGCGATGGCCGATGCGGTTGGCACAGTGGAGGCAGGAGCAGTAGCGACGGGCGGAGAGCCGGTACCCGGCACTTCGCTGTAGTTGCCCTGACCGTCCCATCGATACACTACGAATTTTGGGTTTTCGCGGTCACCCTCGATGTCGAATGACAACGTTCCGACCGCCGTGGAAAATTTGCCAACCCTGAGTGCTCGGCCAACCTGTTTGGACTCGATTGTTTTTTCTGCTGTAGCTGCCTGCGCCCAGGCCTGCACCGCGGCGTAGGCGTAAAGGGTAAGTTCTCCGGCGTCCTGTCCTTTGCGCTTTAGAGCATCGACAACGCTACGGGCTTCCGGATTCTTGCGTGCGTCCGGGCTGAAGGTGAAGAGAGTGCCTTCCTTGGGCACGGCGTCGACTTTGACGAATTCGGGATCAATGAGAGCGCTGCCTGACATGACAGTTGTCCGCAGACCGGCTTGCCGCAGCTTTTGCAGAAACTCGGCGATATGGACATGACTCATAGCAAGATAGACGAAATCAATTTTTTCCTGCTTCAGGCGGTTGATGGCCTTACTGAAGTTCAACTTGCCGTCACGCTTGCTTTCAAACGTTTCAGTGAAGCGTATTTTGACGCGTTTCTCGTCGAGCGCAGTGCGAGCGGAGTGTCCCAGCTCGATAAAGTCGGGGTCTTGATCGGTCGCTACGTCGCGGACGAAAGCAATTCGCTGATTGGCGAAATTCTTTGCGATATACTCGGCAGCGGTGGAGCCTTCTTGCTTATCGCTTCCACCAACCCGAAATACGTTGTTATCGTCGCTGTTGGTCCAACCGTAGCTTGTGAGGCGTGCATAATTCGGCGTTGGCGTCATGTGCAGGATTTTTTTGTCGACGACATTTCGCCACGAACAGATATGCCCAACAACAATGTCGACTTTGGCGTCCTCGAGCCGAAACCGTCCGTTTCCCTCGCATTCGCCACCGACAAACTCTACTTCAAGACGACGCCCGAGTACGCCGCCCCGAGCGTTGAGATCGGCGACAGCGAGGTTCACGCCATCTTCCAGTTGTCTGCCGACGGATTTGGCGCCGATTATCATTGGTCCAGAGACGCCGATCTTGATGGTTCTCGCGCTGGTAGCCAACGAACTCTGTGCTTCCGCAACGGCCGGAGCCGCAAGGACGACACTGGCGAGAAAAATGCCGGCAAGATTTCGCATCGTCAGCCTCTCTAGCGCGCCGCGGTGAAGTAGAACTGCTGCCGACCGGAGATCGAGCCGTAGCTGAACGGCTGCTGTTTGCGGCCGGTGGTTTCCATCACGTCGTCGCGGACGACATCGAACAGCAGCCGCACTTCGAGCCCCGGCGTTGCCAGGTTCTTGGCGAGCGCGGTCGCGAACGGGCTGTTGCCGCCAGTGCCGTCGAGTGCGGTCTCGCCATGCTTCGCGGCGTAGACCACCATGGTGCCGGCCTCCGGCTCGACCTGGGCGAGGCCGCGGCTTACCGAGCGGGTTGCGTTCGCCATCGTCCGCTTCATCTGCGCGGCGAAGGGATTATCGCGGCAGGCGTCGAGGATAACGAGGCGCAGCTTCTTGGCGCGCTCGGCGGCGTTCAGTACGACTTCGAGCGACACGGCCTGGAACGTGATGTCACGATCGGACGACAGTTTGGCGTCGATAGGGATCAGATAGTTGACGCCGCCGATCTCCATGCCGTGACCGGCGAAATAGACGAGCGACCAGTCGGCGGTCTCGGCCACCTCGGCGAACTTCTGTAATGCTTCGGTCAGTTTGTTGCGGTCAAGGTCGTTCACGAGCGTCACCGACTGGAAGCCGACCTGACGCAGCGCGGCCGCGATGGTCGACGCATCGCTCTTCGGATTGGTGAGGGCGCTCACGTTCTTGTACGCCGAGTTGCCGATGACCAGTGCGACGCGGCGCTCTGAAGATGTAGCGGCTTTGGGCGTAGCGATCGGCGCGGCCTGCTTCGGCGGTGGCACGTTGGCGACGACGGGCGGCGGTGCAGGTGGCGGCGTCTGCACGACTGGTGGAGGCGGAGGAGGCGCGACGGCAGCAGGCGGCGGAGGCGTGACGACTGGAGCCGCGGCGACGGGAATCGACGAGTCGATTTCCTTGTAGTTTCCTTTCGCGTCCCAGCGATAGACCACGTGATCCGGTTGACGCCGGTCACCCTTGGCGTCGAACGAGAGTTGCCCGAGGGCGGTGTTGAACGTCCCGCTCTTGAGTGCTGCAGCAACCTGACGTGACTCGACGCTTTTGGCCGCTGCCGCAGCCTGCGCCCAGACCTGGACGGCTGCGTAGGCATAAAGTGTGTAACCCTCCGGGTCGAAACCGCTGCGCCGAAATGCCTCCATCACCGCGCGCGCCGCGGGGTTTTTGCGGGCGTCGGGATTGAATGTGAACAGCGTGCCCTCGGTTACAGCCGTCCCCGCGATGGAAGGAAATTCCGTGGTGGCGATACCGTCACCGGACATCAGCACCGTCTTCAGTCCGGCCTCGCGCATCTGCCGCAGCAACAATGCAGGTTCGGTGTAAAGTCCGCCGACGTAGGCGAGGTCGATGTTCTGCGCTTTCAGTTTCGAAACGATCGCGCTGAAATCCTTGTCGCCGTAGTTGAACGTTTCGTAGAGGCGATCCTTGAGGCCGCCGGCGTTCAGCGCTTTGCGCGTCTCGTCAGCCAGGCCTTTGCCGTAGGTGCTCTTGTCATGAAGGATCGCGATGTTCTTGCCGCTGAAGTTTTTCAAAATGTACTGCGCGGCAACCGCGCCCTGCTGCTCGTCGCGGCCGACCACGCGAAACACATTCCAGAGATTGCGCTCCGTCAGCGTCGGATTGCTCGATGCGGGTGAGATCTGCAGGACGTCGCCCTTGGCATAGACCTCCGAAGCCGGGATCGACGACGACGAGCAGAAATGCCCGATCACGGCTGCGACCTTCTCTGTAACAAGGACCGAGGCCCAGGTCCGTGCCGTCACCGGATCGCAGGCATCGTCGCGGATTGTGAGCTCAAGCTTCCGGCCAAGAACGCCGCCTGCAGCATTGATATCGGCGACCGCGCGTTCGGCGCCCTGCTTGAACTGCGCTCCGAAGGCGGCGTTGGCGCCCGTCATCGGCCCGGCCAGACCGATCTTGATCGTCTGCGCGGCTGCGGTGACCGGCGCCGCCAGAACCGCACCTGCGAAAAGAATTCCGGCCAAGTTTCGCATCGTCAGATCCTAACGTGCTGCCGTGAAATAGAACTGCTGGCGCGCCGAGATTGAGCCATAGCTGAACGGTTGCTGTTTGCGATCCGTCGAGTCCATGACGTCATCGCGGACGGTGTCGAACAATAACCGCACTTCGAGGCCGGGCGTCAGCAGATTTTTCGCGAGTGCCGTCGCGAACGGGCTGTTGCTGCCCGAGCCGTCGAGCGCCGTCTCGCCGTGCTTGGCCGCATAGACCACCATGGTGCCGGCTTCCGGCTCGACGAAGGCAAGGCCGCGGCCAACTGAACGGGTCGCGTTCGCCATCGTCCGCTTCATCTGCGCGGCGAAGGGGTTGTCGCGGCAGGCGTCGAGGATTACGAGCCGCAGCTTCTTGGCGCGTTCGGCGGCGTTGAGCACCGTATTCAGCGACACGGCCTGAAACTCGATGTCGCGATCGGACCCGAGCTTTGCATCGATGGGGATCAGATAATTGACGCCGCCGATCTCCATGCCGTGGCCGGCGAAGTAGACCACCGACCAGTCGGCTGTTTCCGCGACCTCCGCGAACTTCTGCAGCGCTGCGGTCAACTTGTTGCGATCGAGGTCGGTGACGAGCGTGACCGACTGGAAGCCGGACTGGCGCAAGGCCGTTGCAATTGTCGATGCATCGCGCTGCGGATTGGTCAACGGACTGACGTTCTTGTAGGCTGAATTTCCGATGACGAGCGCAACGCGGCGATCGGGAGGCGCTGCGGCCTTGGGTGCGGCGACCGGCGCGACTTGCTTCGGCGGCGGTACGTTGGCGACGACCGGCGGCGGTGCGGGCGGCGGTGGTGCTTGCACGACCGGTGGAGGTGGCGCGGGTGGCGGTGCTTGCACGACCGGCGGCGATGGGGGAGATGCGGCGACCGGCGTGGCCGCGCCGACAGGCGGTACGTAGTATTGTCGATAGCCGTTCTCGTTCCATTGATAGACGACGTAACTTGCCTGCCGCCTGTCGCCCTTTGCATCGAACGACAGCTGTCCGAGAGCGGTACTGAATGTCCCATTCTTCAAAGCAGCAGCCACCTGACGCGGTTCAGCGCTCTTGGCAGCCGCAACGGCCTGCGCAATTGCCTGAGTGGCTGCGTAAGCGAAGATCGTGTGACCCTCTGGATTCACGTTCCGGCGTGAGAGGGTTTTGAAGAAGTCATGAGCTGCCGAGCTTGTGAGCGCAGCTTCCGGACCGAACGTGAATAGCGCTCCGTCAACGGCTGGCCCGGCGGCCCCCGCGAACTCCCGCGCGACGATACCGTTGCCGGACATCAGGATCGTTTGCAGGCCATGGGAGCGCATCTGTCTGAGCAGCGGCCCGATCTCGTCGTAGAGGCCGCTGACGTGAACGAGGTCGATGCTTTCAGCCCTCAGGCGCGAAACGATGCCGGTGAAATCGCGATCGAGTTGCCTGAAGGTTTCGCTGAAGCGCTCCTTGAGCCCGCCAGCGTTGAGAGCTTTCCGGGTCTCGTCGGCGAGGCTGCTACCGTAAGCAGTTCGATCGTGCAGGATCGCAATCTTCTTGCCCGCAAAGTTTTTCAGAATGTATTGCGCGGCAACAGCACCCTGCTGATCATCTCGACCGGCGACACGGAACGTGTTCCAAAGCTGACGCTCGGTCAATCTCGTCTCGGACGATGCCGGGCTGATCATCAGCATGTCGAGATCGTCGTACAGCCGCGATGCGGCCATCGACGAGCCGTTGCAGAAATGTCCGATGATGATTTTGACGCCGTCGTTCTTTGCCTGATGGACAATCTTCGTCGCCTGCTCGCTGTCGCAGGCATCGTGATAGACGTTTACGGAATACTTCTGCCCCCGGGCGTTGGTGGATGCATTGATGGCCTCCACCGCCTCGGTGACACCGTTCTTCAGTTGCTGGCCGAGGCGGCGGTTGGAGCCATCCATCGGCCCGGCGACGCCGATCTTGATGGTCTGCGCGCAGGCGACGGCCGGAAAAAGAAAAAGCGCACCGGCCAAGAACTGGAACACCAGCTTCTTCATCGATGCGCTCCGTCAAAGAAAATGGCCGCCGATCTCTCGGCGGCCATCGGGTGTCTTACGAACCCTGCTTGGTGATCTCGGTGTAGTTGCCCTTATCGTCCCACTTGTAGACGACGTAGTCGATCACTTTGATATCACCCTTGGCGTCGAAGCCGAGCTTGCCGATCACCGTATCCCACTCGCCGGCCTTGATGGTGTCGGCGACCTTCTTGGCGTCGGTGGTGCCGGCCTTGGCAACCGCCTGCGACCACACCTGCATGGTGGCGTAGGTGTAGAGCGTGTAGCCCTCCGGATCGATGCCTTTGGCCTTGAACTTCTCGACGATCGACTTCGCGGTGTCCTTCTTGCGCGGATCCGGACCGAAGGTGAAGAGGGTGCCTTCGGCGTCCTTGCCGGTGATTGCCGCGAACTCCTTGTCGTTGAGCGCGTCGCCGGCCATCAGCAGGGTCTTGAGACCCTGCGCCCGCATCTGGCGCACAATCGCACCGGCTTCCTGGTGGTAGCCGCCGACATAGACGAGGTCGATGTTCTCGCTCTTCAGGCGCGAGACGATGGCGTTAAAGTCCTTCTCGCCCTTGGTGTAGGACTCGAAGAGCTTCTCCTGCACGCCGGCGGCGTTCAGCGCCTTCTTGGTTTCGTCGGCGAGACCCTTGCCGTACGTGGTCTTGTCGTTGAGGATCGCGATGTTCTTGCCCGCGAAGGTCTTCTTGATGTAGTCGGCGGCGACGAGACCCTGCTGGTCGTCACGGCCGCACACGCGCATCGTGTTCCAGAGCTTGCGCTCGGTGAACTGCGGGTTGGTCGAGGCCGGGGTGATCTGCAGCACGTTGCTTTCGGCGTAGACTTCCGAGGCCGGGATCGACGAGGACGAGCAGAAGTGCCCGGCGACGAACGCCACCTTGTTGCCGGAGAGCTTTTCAGCCACCGAGCGTGCCTGCTTCGGATCGCAGACGTCGTCGCCAACCTGGAGCGCCAGCTTCTTGCCGAGCACGCCGCCGGCGGCGTTGATGTCGGCGACCGCGAGTTCCGCGCCGTTCTTCATCTGGCGGCCGAAGGCGGCTTCGCCACCGGTCATGGGTCCTGCGACGGCGACGGGAATATCCTGGGCGAGCGCCTGCGCCGACAGCGCAAACGACGCGGCAAGCGTAAGGCCGATAAGTTTCAAGGTTTTCATTCGGATGTCCTCGCGATGGTCCATGAACATATGGCCGGCCCGGGAGGGCCGGAGTGGCAAAGCGGAGGGTATACTCAGCCGATTTGGGGGCCAAGTCATCGGCAATTTTTTGCCACGCAAAACGCGCTGCGGGGCATCTTGCCGCAGGGAATAGTCTTCCCCAGAAAGGAGCTAGTGGCGGCCGCCTTCGAGATAGGCGGCGCGGATTTCCGGCTTCTGCAACAGTTCGTTGCCGGCGCCGCTCAAGGTGATGGCACCGTTGACCAGAACGTAGCCACGATGGGCAAGGCGCAGCGCGTGGTTGGCGTTCTGCTCGACAATCAGCACCGCAAGCCCGTCCTGTTTGTTGAGGGTGCGGATCGCATCGAAGATCTGCCGTGCGATCAGCGGCGCGAGCCCGAGCGAGGGCTCGTCCAGCATCAGGAGGCGCGGGCGGCTCATCAGCGCGCGGCCGATAGCCAGCATCTGCTGTTCGCCGCCGGAGAGCGTGCCTCCGCGTTGGGTCAGCCGTTCCTTCAGGCGGGGGAACAACGTCATGACCTTTTCGAGACTGGCGTTGCGCTCGGCCGGAGTGCCCTCGGTCGCGTCCGCGCCCATCTGGAGATTTTCCGCGACGCTCATGCGCGGAAAGATACGGCGGCCTTCCGGCGACTGCGCGATCCGAAGCCGCGCGATCTCGTGGGTCGGAAGCTGGGTGATGTCCTGCCCGTCGAACTCGATCGCGCCGGCGCGGGCACGCGGGCGGCCGAACACCGTCATCATCAAGGTCGACTTGCCGGCGCCGTTGGCGCCGATCAGCGCCACGATCTCGCGTGGTTTGATCTCGACGTCCACGCCCTTCAGCGCGACGATCTTGCCGTAGGCGGCCTGAACGCCGCGAATGGCGAGGAGGGGTGCGGTCATTTCGCGTCAGCCTCCATGACGGCCAACGCTTCCTCTTCGTCCGAGCCAAGATAGGCGGCGATAACCTTCGGATCGTTGCGCACATCGGCAGGCGTGCCGTCGGCGATCTTGACGCCGTAGTCGAGCACGACGACGTGGTCGGAGATCTCCATCACCACCGACATGTCGTGCTCGATCAGCAGCACCGACGCGCCGCGGTCGTTGCGGATGGACAGGAGAAGCTCATTCAGTTCGCCGCTTTCCCGCGCGTTCAGGCCGGCTGCGGGTTCGTCAAGACAAAGCAGCGCCGGCTCGGTGCACATGGCGCGCGCGATCTCGAGGCGGCGCTGATCGCCGTAGGGCAGATTGCCGGCGGCCTCGTCGGCCCGGTCGAGCAGCTTGACGCGCTCGAGCCAGTAGCGGGCGAGGTCAATGGCGTTCTTCTCGGCGGCGCGCCAGCTCGGCGCACCGATCAGGCCGAGGAACGTCAGGCCGGAGGCGCGCATCAAGGTGTTGTGCTGCGCGACCATCAGGTTTTCCAACGCGGTCAGGCCGGGGAAGAGGCGGATGTTCTGAAAGGTGCGCGCAACCTTGGCGACCTTGCAGATGCGGAAGTCGTTCAGCTCCTGCAGGACATAGCTGTGTCCGTTGGCGTGGTTGAGGCGGATGTTGCCGCCTGTCGGCCGATAGAAGCCGGTGATGCAGTTGAAGACGGTGGTCTTGCCGGCGCCATTCGGGCCGATCAGCGCCGTGATCTGTCCGCGCTTGGCAGCGAACGACAGGTTGTTGATCGCCACGATGCCGCCGAAGCGCATGGTGAGGCCGGTGACATTCAGAATGTCACTGTCTGCAAGCTTGTCGGCCGGGGACGCGTTCACGCACGGCCCTCGCGCGTCAGTTCGGCGGAGATTTCGGTGCGGTGATGCAGGAACACCGTCGCCTCGCGATGGCCGACAAGGCCGCGCGGACGCCAGATCATGATCGCGACCATGGCGAGGCCGAACACCAGCATGCGGTACTGCTCGAAGTCGCGGAACAGCTCAAAGCCGCCGATCATCACCAGCGCCGCGAGCGCGACGCCGAGCTGCGAACCCATGCCGCCGAGCACGACGATCGCCAGCACCAGCGCCGACTCGTGGAAGGTGAAGGACTCGGGACTGATGAAGCCCTGCCGTGTGGCGAAGAACGACCCCGCGAAGCCGCCGAACATGGCGCCGGTCGCGAACGCGGTGAGCTTGGTGGTGGTGATGTTGATGCCGAGCGCACGGCAGGCGACTTCGTCCTCGCGCATCGCTTCCCACGCGCGGCCGATCGGCAGGCGTCGCAGCCGGATCGTTACCCAGTTGGTGATCAGCGCGAGCGCGAGGATCAGGTAGAACAGGAACACGATGCGGTGGATCGGCGAGAAGTCGAGGCCGAAACGCGAGGCGAAGCCGTCGTCGCTGTTTGTGAACGGGATTCCAAAGAACGACGGACGCGGAATACCGGTGATACCGTTCGGACCGCCGGTCAGCGTTTGCCAGTTGATCAGGATGAGGCGGATGATCTCGCCGAACGCGAGCGTGACGATGGCGAGATAGTCGCCCTTGAGCCGCAGTACGGGAAAGCCGAGGAGTACGCCGCAGAAGGCGGCGAGGATGCCGGCCAGAGGCAGGCAAATCCAGAACGAGAAGCCAAACGTCGTCGCCAGCAGCGCGTAGGAATAGGCGCCGACGGCATAGAACGCGACGTAGCCGAGATCGAGCAGGCCGGCGAGGCCGACGACCACATTCAATCCCCATCCGAGCATGACGTAGGTCAAGATCAGAATCCCGAGATCGAGAATGTAGCGCTGCTCATAAAAGATGATCGGAAAGACCAGCGTGAAGGCGAGCAGCGCCGGCGGCAGCAGGCGCTGCACGACTTTCAGTGCGCTGGTTGCCGATTGTGGAATGAAGCGATCCGCGTCGATCGGTCCGACCCAGCCCCGCAGCAGCTCGAGAAGGAGGCTGCCGACGAAGACCGCGGCAACGACGCCGGCGAGTTCGTTGAAGCGCGTCCAGTACACGAGCTGGCCGGTCGGGCCGGCCTCGGTGCGCACGCCGATCATCAGCGAAAACAAAATCAGCGCGACAAGCGCGCTGAGGAAGGATTTCTTGAGAGCAAAGCCGATGCCGCGCGGCGCGGCTTCGGCGCCGGTCGCGGCGATGGCGGTTTTCGGGGCGGCGGCCACGGACGATCCGTCAGACTTTTTCGACTTCCGGACGGCCGAGCAGGCCGGTCGGAAGGAAGATCAGGACGACGATCAGGATCGAGAACGCGGCAACGTCCTTGTACTCGACCGAGAAGTAGGCGGACCACAACGTCTCGATCAATCCGATCAACAGACCGCCGAGCATTGCGCCGGGCAGCGAGCCGATGCCGCCCAGCACCGCGGCGGTGAACGCCTTGATGCCGGCAACGAAGCCCATAAAGAAATCGACGAGGCCGTAGTAGAGCAGGTACATCAGGCCTGCGACGGCTGCGAGCGCCGCGCCGATGACGAATGTCATCGAGATGGTGCGGTCGACGTCGACGCCGAGCAGTGACGCCATCGTCTGATCCTGCTCGCAGGCACGCATGTCGCGGCCCATGCGGGTCTGCGACACGAAGTAGGTGAAGACCGCGAGCAGCACGAGCGTTGCCAGCACGACGATGATCTGGATGTTGGAGAGCTGCACCACGAAGCCGTCGCGTTCGAACAGCTGGTAGCCGCCGGGGATGATCGGTGGCACCGGCTTCACGCGCGCGCCTTGCGCGACCTGCGCGAAGTTCGTCAGCGCGAACGACATGCCGATGGCCGAGAGCATCGGCGCGAGACGGAACGAGTGCCGTAGCGGGCGATAGGCGATGCGCTCCACACTCCAGCCGTAGAGGGCGGTCATCGCCATGGCGACGAGCAACACCAGCAGCAGGATCACCGGTACCGTGGTGAGGCCGATCGACACCAGAATGAGGAACGTGATCAGGGCAATGAAGCCGCCGATCATGAAAATATCGCCGTGCGCGAAATTGATCATGCCGACGATGCCGTAGACCATCGTGTAGCCGATCGCGATCAGTCCGTAGATCGAGCCGAGGACGAGGCCGTTGATCAATTGCTGGGTGAAATAAGCCATGGACCTCGATGTGACCGCCGAAGACTGATGTGACGGCGTCCCCCGAGGCCCGGCAGCCGGAGCGACGTGTCGTTCGTTCAGATTGTTAACAGCGGGAACTAGGCCCAGCAACACGGCCCAGTGCGACATCTACAACCTGTGGGCGGGTGGGAACGGCGATGTTCCCGCGCCGCAGCGATGTCACGAAATCGCCCGGCAATCATCACGCCCGTCAGGCCGCTTACGCGCAACCAAAATTGCGTGCCGGCGTTGGTTTGTCGTTCAACCCAGCAATGGAGGTTCCAGTGAACCAGCAGAACCAGAGCCCGAACCAGAAGCCCGGCCAACAGCAGCAGGGCGGCGGGCAAAAGCCTGGCCAGCAGCAGCAGGACCCGGGTCAGAAGCCCGGCCAGCAGCAGCCCCAACGCTAGGGTTTCCAAGCAAGGCTTCCTTAAGGAAAATCCCGCCGCAAGGCGGGATTTTTCGTGTCTGACGCAGGCGCTGTTGAAAGCTGTGAGTTCCCACCGGGAGATTAAGGTAAACAATTGGTTTCCATTGCCGCTCCCATTTGACCGGCGTTACCTCCCGCCATGCATGCGGCCCGCCGTGCGGGCCGATCCTGGTGCGAAGGAACGGCGTGATGCTCGGCGGAAAACGGATCGGAACCTACAACGGCTTCCTGCTGGCGGCGTATTTCGTTCCGGTCTGGATGCTCGGCGCATGGCGCATCTGGCAGTCGCCGATTCAGGGTCTCTACGATCGCACCAACATCGCGACCGCGATTTTCGTCAGTGATCACCTGCATCTGTCATCGCTCGGCACCGTGCGCTTCGCCTGGCTGCTCGCGCTGGCCAAGGTGACGGTTGCGATTTTCCTGATGGTGTTCGTCGCGCTGTCGGCGCGCAAGGCGTGGCGCGACAACGGCGGCGGTGAAGAGGCGTTGGCGATCGCGTTGACGCTCGGCGTCGTCGTCAGCTTTGCCGGCATGCTGCTGGCGTCAAAGGTTGGCGAAGCTGAGGCGCTGCGTTTGCACGCAACCGAAACGATGCTGCTGCTCGGCGGCGCCATCGTGCTTCTGGTGCAGCCGCAGGCGGCGAAATTCGCTGCTGCTGCCGAGAACGTGCTGCCGCTGGTTCAGCCGGCGAGCAGCCCGAGCTCCTGAATAATCCCATTCGCTTCCCGCACGGCTGTGTTGGCCGCGGGCACGCCGCAATAAATCGCCTGCTGCAGCAGGATTTCCTTGATGTCGTCGGGCGTGAAGCCGCCTTCGGCGAGCGCGGCGCGCACGTGCAGGCGGAATTCCTCCCAGTGTCCGAGCGCGACCATGGTGCCGATCACGAGGATACGGCGTGTGCGGTCGTCGAAGTGCGGACGCTGCCAGATGTCGCCCCACGCATAGCGCGTGATCAGGTCGTAGAAGCTCGCGTTGAAGTCGTTGCTGGACGCAGCCGACTTGTCGACCCAGATGTCACCCAGAACCTTGCGGCGCTTGGCGGTGCCCCGATCGCGGCGCTCTTGATCGTCCATGGTCTAACCCCCAGAGTTTAGCGCTGAGTGACGAAGCCGATCACGGCATCCGTGAACGCATGCGGCTGCTCGACGTTCGAAATATGTGCTGCATCGAGAATCGTGAGACTGGCTTTCGGAATCTGGCTGCGGATGAACTCGCCGGCGGCGAGCGTGGTTGCGGGATCGTGCCGGCCGGCGATGACGAGCGTCGGATTGGTGATCTTCGGCAGCAGCGCGCGCTGGTCAAGCGTTTTCAACGCTTCGCAGCACGCGAGATAGCCTTCCTTTGGTGATGCGGCGAGCATCGCTTTCATCCGGTCGGTCGAGGCCGGATCGCGTTCGCGGAAATCGGCGGTCAGCCAGCCCTGAATCACCGTGTCGACGATCGCCGCAAGCCCGCCCTCGGTCACGGCCTTAATGCGATTGATCCAGTTGGTCGGATCCGGATAGTAGCAGGTGGTGTTGGCGAGGATGACTCGGCCGAGGCGCTCCGGTGCGTTGGCACCGAGCCATTGCCCGACCATGCCGCCCATCGACAGTCCGCACCAGTGGACTTTCTCGATATTGAGATCGTCGAGGATCGCCAATACGTCGCGGCCGAAGCGCTCCATCGAGTAGGGACCGGGCGCGACGGTGGACTTGCCGTGACCGCGGCGGTCATAGCGGATGACGCGGAATTCCTTGGCAAGCGCCGCCATCTGCGGCTCCCACATGTGCAGCGTGCAGCCGAGCGAGTTCGACAGCATGAGGGTCGGACCACTCTCGCGCCCATCCACCGAAACATTGAGCAGGCAGCCGTCGCCGGCATCGATCATGGGCATTTTCGCGGTTCCTCGTCTCAGCTCTTGTCGAGCGCTTTGAGCAGGCGATCGACCATCGCCTGCGCCGCGCCCTGATAGTTTTTTGGATCGAACAGCTTCGCCAGCCGGTCGGTGCCGAGCTTTTCGACGACGGTTTTGTCCTTGGCCAGCACGTCGCGCAGATGCTGCTTGCTTTCGACGGCAGTGCGGCTTGCGGCTTCGACAACGTGATGCGCATTGCTTTTGCCGACGGATGTGGCGAGCGCCATCGCGACGGCTTCCGCCATGATGAGCCCGCCGGTCGCATCGAGGTTGTGCTGCATGCGCGCGGCATCGACCTCGAGGCCCTCGGCGATATCGACGACGGCCGCAAGTGCGCCCGAGGTGACCAGCATTAATGTCGGTAACGTCGGCCACTCCGCATGCCATGGTCCGGCGCTGCGTTCGTGATCCTGCACCTGCGCGGCGAAAATCGTCGCGGCGAGGTTGGGCGCCATCGTCGCTGCAGCAATGGCAGAGGCGGCCGCGACCGGGTTGCGCTTGTGCGGCATGGTCGACGAGCCGCCACGGCCGTCGCCCGCAGGCTCGAACGCTTCGGCGGTGTCGGTCTGCATCATCAGCGATACGTCGCGGGCGATCTTCCCGCAGGTGCCGGAGAGAATGGCGAACGCGGACGCGGCGTCGGCGATGCGATCGCGATGGGTGTGCCAGGGCGCATCGGGCAGCGGCAGATCGAGCTCCCGCGCCAGCTCTTCGGCAACGGCGAGGCCGTTGTCGCCGAGCGCGGCGAGCGTTCCGGCGGCGCCGCCGAACTGCAGCGCGAGGCCGTTCGCGCGCAACGCTTTCAGGCGCGGGCGTGAGCGATGCAGCGCACCGGCGTATTCAGCGAGCTTTAGCCCGAACGGCATCGGCAGCGCGTGCTGCAGCCAGGTGCGCGCGACCACGGCCGTATTGCGATGCTTTTTCGCCAGCGCCGCGAAGCCTGCGATCGCACGGTCAAGATCGCCGAGCAGTGCGTCGATCGCAGCGCGCAGCATCAGCATGGTCGCGGTGTCGATCGCGTCCTGGCTGGTCGCGCCCCAATGGACGTAACCAGCCGCGACCGCGTTGGCCTTGGCGACCTGCGCTGTGAGCATCTTCACGGCAGGAATGGCGATGTTGCCCGAGGCTGCGGAGGCGGCCGCCAGCGCGCCGATGTCATAGAGTTCGGCGCGGCATGCCTCGACGATCGGCGGAAGCGCGACCGCCGGGATCACGCCCACCTTCGCCTCCGCGCGGGCAAGCCCAGCCTCGAAATCGAGCATGTGCTGGAGATAGGCCGCGTCGTCGCACACCGCGCGCATGGCGGCGCTCGAAAACAGATGTGCGTGAAGTGGCGAGAGGGCGGTGCTCATGATGGTGCCGCACCCTAACGATTTTGCCGCGGCCATGCCAATCCCCCGCAACGCAGCGTGCCGGTTTGGGTCTTTTCTTTGGGCGCGCGCTGCACTACTTGAGGAATACGCCCGAAAAGTCCGGAGACTAACTCATGGCCATGACAATGAATGGCGAGGTTCAACTCGCAGCCCCGCGCCAGACCGTGTGGGAGAAGCTCAACGATCCGGCGATTCTCAAGGCCTGCATTCCCGGCTGCGAGGAACTGCAGAAGACCGACGATGGCGGCTTCCAGGCGGTGGCCAAGATGAAGGTCGGCCCGGTGTCGGCGCGCTTCAAGGGCAAGGTGATGCTGAGCGATCTCGACCCGCCGAACGGCTACAAGATTTCCGGCGAGGGCGAGGGCGGCGTCGCCGGCTTCGCCAAGGGCGGCGCGGTGGTCGGCCTGAGCGACAAGGACGGCGGTACGCTCCTGACCTATAACGTCGAGGCGCAGATCGGCGGCAAGCTCGCCCAGCTCGGGCAGCGGTTGATCAACGGCACGGCGAAAAAGCTCGCCGATGAGTTTTTTGTGAAGTTCGCCGAACAGGTGCAATCCGGCGCTTGAGGGAAGTGCCGTAAAACCAGGCTTTTCCTCAATCCTGTCATATCCATATGCGGCTGGCGCGTGGCCCTAGGCGGTTGCCGAACCGGGCACCGGCCCATATTATGACGATTACAAACAAGCGACTGCGCCGGGATTGGCTTGCCGTGCAATGCGGCGTGCTGCTGCGCAGAACGAAGAGCGGTCCGTAAGACCCAAATACGAAGAGAGTGGCGATGGCCAAGATTTCCCTCGAGGTGAACGGCAATCAGGTGGGCGGAAACATCGATCCGCGCACGCTGCTGGTGACGTTTCTGCGCGAAAACCTGCGTTTGACCGGCACCCATGTCGGCTGCGACACCTCGCAGTGCGGCGCCTGCGTCGTCCATGTGGACGGCAAGGCGGTGAAGTCCTGCACCATGCTGGCGGTGATGGCCGACGGCAAGAAGGTGACGACGATCGAGGGGCTGGCCGCCGACGGCGCGCCGCTGCATCCGATGCAGGAGGCCTTCCGCGAGCATCACGGACTGCAGTGCGGCTTCTGCACGCCCGGCATGATCATGACCGCGGTCGATCTGGTTCGCCGCAAGGGCAACGATCTCGACGAGCATACGATTCGCGAGGAGCTCGAGGGCAACCTCTGCCGCTGCACCGGCTACCATAACATCGTGCTGTCGATCGCCGCCGGTGCCAAGGCCATGGCTTAAAAGAATCGGGCTTAAGGGATCTCCGATGTACGAATTCAAATATCATCGTCCGGGTACGGTTCGGCAGGCCGCCAATCTTCTCGTCAAGAACGAGGACTCCAAACTCGTTGCCGGCGGACAGACCTTGCTGCCGGTGATGAAGCAGCGCCTCGCCAGCCCGCCGCATCTGATCGATCTCGGCGCGGTCGAGGATCTCAACACCATCGAGATGAAGGGCCGCTCGCTCGTCATCGGCGCGATGACGACGCATGCAGAAGTCGCGAACTCGGCTGTCGTGAAGGAAAATCTCCCGGCGCTCGCCGACCTTGCTGGCATGATCGGCGATCCGGCGGTGCGTCACCGTGGCACCATCGGCGGTTCGCTCGCCAACAACGACCCGACCGCCGACTATCCGGCGGCCTGCATGGCGCTCGGCGCGACCATCGTCACCAACAAGCGGCGGCTGAAGGCGGAAGAATTCTTCCAGGGCCTGTTCACGACCGCGCTCGAAACCGGTGAGATCATTGTCCGCGTCATGTTCCCGCTGGCGAAGAAGGCGGCGTACATCAAATTCCGCAATCAGGCTTCGCGTTACGCGCTGGTCGGCGTGTTCGTCGCCAAGCGCCCGTCCGACGTGCGCGTCGCTATCACGGGTGCCGGCAGCGATGGCGTCTTCCGCGTCACCGCGTTCGAAGAGGCGCTGAAGAAAAGCTTCAAACCGAAGTCGCTCGACGGACTTTCGGTGCCTGCCGATGGTCTTAACAGCGACCTGCACGGCAGCGCCGAATATCGCGCGCATCTGATCGGCGTGCTGGCACGCCGCGCGGTCGACGCCGCGAACGGCAAGGCCTGATGACGGCAAGGCTAATGACGGGAAGGCAGCGATGAAAGGTGTGTCAGCGCTGCCGGCGTCCGTCGATTCCACGCTCGACCTTCTGACCGGCCGCGGCTATCTCGCCGAGCGCGCGCTTGCGACCGTGGTGTTTCTGTCGCTGCGCATGGGTCGTCCGCTGTTTCTTGAGGGCGAGGCGGGCGTCGGCAAGACCGAGATCGCGAAAGTTCTCTCGGCTGCGCTTGGCCGCAAGCTCATCCGCCTGCAGTGCTACGAGGGCCTCGACGTCGCGTCGGCCGTCTACGAGTGGAACAGCGCGGCGCAGCTCATCGCCATTCGCGTAGCCGAAGCGGCGGGCGATGTCGGCCGCGATCAGCTCGCGAGCGATATCTTCACCGAACAGTACATGATCAAGCGGCCGCTGCTGCAGGCGCTGGAGCTGGATACGGCCGGACCGCCGGTGCTCTTGATCGACGAACTCGACCGCGCCGACGAGGCGTTCGAAGCCTATCTGCTCGAAGTGCTCAGCGACTTTCAGGTGACGATCCCGGAGTTCGGCACGGTGAAAGCGCCGCAGCCGCCGATCGTCATCGTCACGTCGAACCGCACGCGCGAAATTCACGACGCGCTGAAGCGGCGTTGTCTCTATCACTGGGTCGGCTACCCGTCGGCCGAGCGCGAACTCGCGATCGTCAAATCGCGCGTGCCGGGCATTTCCGCGAAACTGTCGCAGCAGGTGGTCGCCTTCGTGCAGGCGCTGCGCGATCAGGACTTGTTCAAGCTGCCGGGTGTCGCCGAGACCATCGACTGGGCAACGGCGCTGACGCAGCTCGACGCGCGCTCGCTGACACCCCAGGTGGTCGGCGATACGCTCGGCGCGCTTCTGAAATATCAGGACGATATCGCGCGCATGCAGGGCGACGAGCTTGAGAAAATCGTCAAACAAGCGGTGACCGAACCGTCATCCTGAACCGGGCCAACCGATGCAGAGCGCAGCCACAGGGTTCATTGCAGACAATATCGTCGGCTTTGCCCGGGCGTTGCGGCTTGCGGGCGTTCCGGTCGGGCCGGGCGCCGTCATCGATGCGCTGAGCGCGCTGCAGCTGATCGACATCGGCCAGCGCGCCGACGTGTTCACCACCTTGCAGTCGATCTTCGTCAAGCGTCACGAGCATGCGCTCGTGTTTCGTCAGGCTTTCGAACTGTTCTTCCGCGTCGATGAAGAGTGGAAGAACCTGCTCGACTCCATTCCGCTGCCGGAGAACGCGCAGAAGCCGCCGCCGCCCGCATCGCGGCGCGTGCAGGAAGCGCTGACCCAGCGCGAGCTGAAGGAAATGGATGCGGGTGAGGAGCGGCAGGTGCAGCTCTCGGTATCCGATCGCGAAATCCTGCAGAACAAGGACTTCGCGCAGATGACCGCGGCGGAGATCGCGCAGGCGCGGCAGGCGATTGCGAAGATGACGCTGCCGTTGTCCGAGATCGAAACGCGGCGGTTCGCGCCCGACCGCCACGGCCGCAAACTCGATCTGCGCCGGACGTTGCGCGCGAGCCTGCGCACCGGCGGCGACATCGTCGACCTTCGCAAGCTCGGCCGCATCGACAAGCCGGTGCCGATCGTGGCGCTGCTCGATATTTCCGGATCGATGAGCGAGTACACGCGGCTGTTTTTGCATTTCCTGCACGCCGTGACCGACGCGCGCAAGCGCGTGTCCGTATTCGCTTTCGGAACGCGGCTGACCAACCTGACGCGCTCGCTGCGGCATCGCGATCCGGACGAAGCGCTGGCCGCGTGTTCGTCGGCGGTGGCCGACTGGTCCGGCGGCACGCGCATCGCCACCTCGCTGCACACCTTCAACAAGCTGTGGGGGCGCCGCGTGCTCGGGCAGGGCGCAACGGTTCTTCTGATTTCTGACGGGCTGGAACGTGAAGCGGACACGCGCCTCTCGTTCGAGATGGACCGGCTGCATCGTTCGTGCCGGCGGCTGGTCTGGCTCAACCCGCTGTTGCGTTACGCGGGGTTCGAGGCGAAGGCGCAGGGCATCAAAATGATGCTGCCGCATGTTGACGAATTCCGCCCCGTACACAATCTGAAGTCGATCGATACGCTGATCGAGGCGCTGTCAGGCACTGCGCCGCGGCGTCTTGAGCGAAAATCAGCAGCCTAGCGCGTATTCCGCAAAAGTGGGTACCGGTTTTGCGATAAGAATACGCGTAAGAATAAGAGACGGGAGACAACCATGCTCGACAGCGATGCGGATATCCTGAAAGCAGCCGAAGACTGGCAGAAGGCCGGGCGCGGCGTCGCGCTGGCGACCGTCGTCGAGACCTGGGGCTCGGCGCCGCGGCCCGCGGGCTCGAGCTTGGTCATCAATGACGAGGGCGCGTTTCTCGGCTCCGTCTCGGGCGGATGCGTCGAAGGTGCGGTTGTCACCGAGGCGCTGGACGTGATTGCATCCGGCGCGCCGAAGATGCTCGAATTCGGCGTCGCCGACGAGACGGCCTGGAATGTCGGGCTCTCGTGCGGTGGCACCATCCGCGTGTTTGTCGAAAAGGTTTCCGCGTGAAGGCTGACCTGCTTGCTGCATTGAATGCCGAGCGCGCTGCGCGCAGGCCGGCCATCGTCGTGACCGACGTTGCGACCGGCGGTCAGCGGCTGGTGAAGGCCGCCGACTTCGGCGCCGATCCGCTTGCGGCCGAGCTCGACAAGCATCTGCGCATGAACAAGAGCGCGATGATCGAAGCCGACGGCAAGAAGCTGTTTCTCAACGTGCACGCGCCGACCGCGCGGCTCGTCATCACCGGCGCGGTTCACATCAGCCAAGCGCTGGCACCGCTCGCCAGTTCGCTCGGCTATGAGGTGACGGTAGTCGATCCGCGCACGGCGTTTGCGACGCCGGAGCGCTTTCCCGGCGTGCCCGTCATCGCCGAATGGCCGGACGACGCGCTGCCGCCGCTCAACGTCGATCGCTACACGGCATTCGTCGCGCTGACCCACGATCCGAAGATCGACGATCCGGCGCTGCTGCATGCGCTGTCGCACGATTGCTTCTACATCGGTGCGCTCGGCTCGCGCAAAACCCACGGCAAGCGCCTCGACCGGCTGAAGTCGCAGGGCGCGACCGATGCTGGCTTGGCACGAATCCATGCACCGATCGGGCTTGCCATCGGCGCGGTGTCGCCGGCGGAGATTGCCGTCTCGATCATGGCGGAGATCACCGCACGGCTTCGTCTGCCGCAGGAGAAGGCCGCGTGAAATTCGGACCGGTTGCACCAGCGGACGCAATTGGCGGTGTGACCGTTCACAGCGTGCGCCAGGGTGCGCTCGTGCTGAAGAAGGGCACGACCATCAGCCCCGCCGAAGTCGCTGAGCTGACCAAGGCCGGCGTGAAGGAAATCGTTGTCGCGCGACTCGAAGACGGTGATGTCTCCGAAGATGCCGCGGCCGCCAGCATTGCGCAGGCAATCGCGGGCCATGGCGTCGACGTCGAGAAGGCGTTCACCGGCCGCTCCAACCTGTTTGCCGCGCATGCCGGCGTGCTTGTTGTTGACCGTGAAGCCATCGACCGTATCAACCGGATCGACGAGGCGATCACGCTCGCGACCTTGCAGGCGTTCAAGCCGGTGGTCGCCGGCGAGATGATCGGCACCGTGAAGCTCATTCCGTTCGGCGTCGAAGCGAAGCTGCGCGATGCAGCGGTTGCCGCGGCTGGGCCGGATACGATGCGCGTTGCGCCGTTCAAAATAAAGCGCGTCGGCATCGTCTCGACCCTTCTTCCGGGCCTTGCGCCGAAGGTGATCGAGAAGACCTTGCATGTCACAGTAGAGCGGCTGGCGGCGGCGGGTGCAGCTATTTCCGGCGAACTGCGCGTGCCGCATGACGAGACAGCGCTGGCGAAAGCGATCCGCAAGCTGCTCGATCAAGGCGCGGAGATGGTCATCGTGTTTGGAGCGTCGGCGATTGCCGACCGGCGCGATGTGATCCCGGCCGCGGTCGAGGCGATCGGCGGCCATGTCGAGCATTTCGGCATGCCGGTCGATCCCGGCAACTTGATGATGATCGCGAATGCCGGCGATGTGCCGGTGCTCGGCGCGCCGGGCTGCGCGCGGTCGCCAAAGGAAAACGGCTTCGACTGGGTGCTGATGCGGCTCCTTGCCGGCATCAAGGTGACGCGTGGCGATCTCACAGGGATGGGCGTCGGCGGTCTGCTGATGGAAATCGTGACGCGGCCGCAGCCGCGCGTGCCGTCGCAGACCGACGGCAACAGCAACGTTGCAGCGATCGTGCTTGCGGCCGGCCGTTCGACCCGCATGGGCGGACCGAACAAGCTGCTCGCCGAACTCAACGGCAAGCCGCTGGTGCGCATCGTCGCCGAACAGGCGCTGGCCTCGCGTGCGTCGCCTGTGATCGTCGTCACCGGGCATCAGAACATGGAAGTCCAGCGTGCGCTCGCGGGTCTCGACGTGCAGTTCGTGCACAATCCCGATTTCGCCTCAGGACTTGCGGGCTCGGTACGGACCGGAATTGCCGCGGTGCCCGACGCAGCTGACGGCGCGGTGATCTGCCTTGGCGACATGCCGATGATCGATGCGAAGCTGCTCGACCGGCTGATCGAGGCGTTCGCGCCGGATCGCGGGGGATTGATAGCCATCCCGGTCAGCGACGGCCGGCGCGGTAATCCGGTGCTCTGGTCGCGGCGGTTCTTTGCGGAATTGTCCAAGGTCGAGGGCGATACCGGCGGACGTCATCTCATCGGACGCCACATCGAAGCGGTGGTCGAAGTCCCGGTCGAGGGCCGCGCAGCGTTCCTCGACATCGACACGCCGGAAGCGCTGGCCAGCGCCCGCGGCAGCTGATCCGTTCACCAGTTCGAAAGACCCGCCACGTACAGTCCTGCCCGACTGACCTCGGGGGAGGGGATATTGCGTCAATTTGGGGTGCGCAGCTGCGGGTTTGCGGCTGTCCTGTCGGCTTTCATTCTGATTTTTTCGCTGAATTCGCCGGCTTCGGCGGCGGGTGCGCTGTCGGTCGGCCAGTGCGGCGCCTATGGCCAGGCCTACGACTTCCCGAGTGAGCAGGTCGCAGCCGCCGAATCCCGCAAGCAGTGCAAGGGCGACTGCAAAACCGTGACCATGCGCAAGGCTTGCGCCGCTTTCGCGCTCGACATGAAGAATTCCTGCGGAGCGTTCGGCTATGCGGTCGCGCCGCGGATTTCGACGGCTTTGAACAGCGCGACGCGCAAGTGCTACGAGCACGGCGGCAAGGAATGTGTGATCCGCGCCTGGACTTGCGACGCGCGCGGCTGATCTCTTTCAAGTCTAGAACGGCGTGAAGCGCTGATAGTGGTTCGGGGTGAGCCGTCCCGCGAAGCTGGCGCGGCCGTAAACTCCGTGCCGGCGGTCACTGTCCGACAGCACGCCGGCGCTGAGTGTCATGTTGATCCATGAATACTGAAAGCCGGTGATGTGCGCCCCGAACCGGTGCTGCCGGTACGCGTCATTGTGTCCGATCTCGGCCTCCGGTCCGATCCAGAACCAACCGGGAATACGAACGCCGGTGGCGATGCGCGCGTGGTAGCTGTCGCCGATGGTGGATGCGGATACGGACGACGTGACCATTCCCCACGGCAAAGGTTGCCACCACGCATCGAAACCTGCCCGTCCGCCGACGTGTCCGCCGCGCAACTTGTTCCGCCGATCATCGGGGACGAGCCGGTGCGATTGAAAATCGACGCCGGCGTAAGCCTTGACATCGAGCGTGCCGGCCGAGAACCGCCAGCCGGGCATCACCGAGGCCAGCCCGTAGAAGCCGCGGATCGGACGGCGGCCTATCCGGTAGATGTAGGCGCCTTCCGCGAGCAGGACTTTGGCAATGAAGCCATCGGCGTTGGCGCCGTTGGCCGAGTAGAAGACGCCACCGTAGCCGGTAAACCCGCCACGCCAGATGTCGCCGCCGGCAAAGTAGGTGAGCTTGCTGCCGTAGCCGTAGATCAGCACGTCGCCCAGCGCCTCACCGATATTCGGCCATTTCGGAAGACGCCAAAAGGATGACGGCTCGAACAGCGAGAACTTCGGAAAGAACCAGTCGGAGATTTCCAGCCGCGGCAAAATTCGCAAGTCGCCGAAGGGAATTTGCGCCATCAGCCAGTCCGGAAACGGCACCGTGATGAAGGGGATGTTGGGAAGCGTCGAGAATCCGTTGTCGCCATTGGCGCCGCGGCCGCTGCGATCCCGATCCTCGGGCTCGATGCCCATCTCCTCAAGTTCGCGCAGCGTTTCTTCGTCGTCCTCGTCGCTGATGGAGGCCTGAAACTGCGCCGCCGCGCTCGTCACCCCGGAAAGTGCGATCGCCACCACGACACAAACTCGACGCAACGCTGCCGCCGCACCCATGAGCCCCGGCTCGATCAGTTCAATCGCCAATTCATCGGACGTGGCGGGCGGTTTGACCATTCCGAGAAATCGGAGTTGGCAGCGCGGAGTCGCGGCACGCGGGCGAAGGTTCATGCCCGCATGTCAGCCATGATGCCGCATTCGCGGCTTGGGGGCCTTGCCAGCCTCGCGATATATGCCGTCTTCTTCAGGAGCAGGACCAAACCGGCCGGAGCGGGGCATGCGTAAATTATTGGCGTGGATGAGCGGAGCGTCGCCGATCGCGACATCTCCCGAATTTCAGCAGGAGATGACGCGCGCGATCCTCAAATCCGAAATGCTGCGGATCAAGGCGCTGATTATCACCACGGCGTCGCTCGCGGTAATTCTGTGGACGGTCTACATCGTCGCGCCGGAAGAGATCAACGCGATCTGGCACGGTAACCTCAAGCCGGCCTATCTCTACGTCATTCTCGTCCCGTTCATGATCTTCGAGTTTCTGGTCTACCGGCTGGTCAAGCACCAGCTCGCGCTCGACCGCGACGTGCCGGTGGTCCGCCGCTATATCAGCGCCTTCATCGAAACCAGCATGCCGACGATCGCGCTGGCGCTGCATATCGACAACATGGGTCCGGTACAGGCGCTCGGCTTTGTCGTGCCGTTCGCCTATTTCATCTTCATCATTCTCTCGACGCTGCGGCTCGACTTCTGGCTGTCGACATTCACCGGGGTTGTGGCGTCGGTCGAACTGTTCCTCATGGCCATCTACTATCATCCTGCGCCGGACGTGGAGGTCAGCTACCACGTCGCGCGCTGCCTGATCATTCTGGTTTGCGGTTTTCTGGCCGGCGCTGTCGGCATGCGTCTGCGACGGCAGTTCGAGCGCAGCATCGCCGCCGTCACGGCGCGCGACCGCATCACCAACCTGTTCGGTCAGCACGTCTCGCCGCAGGTGGTCGAGCGGCTGCTCGCCGAAGGCACGCAGACCACCAGCGACACGCGCCGGGTGGCGGTGATGTTCGTCGATTTCCGCAGCTTCACCTCGGAAGCGAAATCGCGCACGCCGCAGGAGGTGGTCGACCGCCTCGACGGTGCGTTCGCGGTCTTGGTCGACGTGCTCGACCGCCATGGCGGTATCGTCAACAAGTTCCTCGGCGACGGCTTCCTGGCGTTGTTCGGCGTGCCGTTCGAAGCGCCCGACGCCGCGCAACGCGCAGTGGCTGCGGCGCGTGAGATGCTGGCGGTGATGGAGGCGAACAACAACGGCGCCGACTGGCAGCTGCGCATCGGCATCGGTCTGCATGTCGGCGAGGTGGTGGCCGGCAACATCGGCTCGCCGCGCCGCAAGGAATACACCGTCATCGGCGACACGGTGAATCTGGCCTCGCGGATCGAGGCGCTGAACAAGCAGTTCGGCTCTCAGTTCCTGATTTCGTCGGTGGTGCGCGACGATCTCGGCGAGGCGGCGGCCGACGCGGAATTGATCGGCGACGTGCCGATCCGCGGCTACGACCAGCCGATGCCGATCTGGCGGTTTGCCTAAATTATTTGAACTGCGGCGCGACGAGATTTTTCACCGTCACGCCGATGTCGTCCTCGACGATGTCGGCGATGAACTTGCGGTGACAGTGTTCGTGATCGCGCTCATAGCAGAGCAGGCAGATCGGGCCGGCGGTCTTGATCAGGCTCTTGAGCTGATCCATCTCTTCGCGCGCCTGCGGCGTTTTCAGATGCGCATTGTAGATTTTCGTCAGCGTCTTGTGGTCGCCGCTGCGGGCGGCGAGGCGGCCTTCCTTCGGGGTGCCGAGGCCGCGCAGATGGATGTAGGCGATGCCGCGCCCGTCGAGACCCGCGGCGAGCTGCGATTTCGAGTATCCCGGCCGGCGCGATGAGGCGACCGCGCGCACGTCGACCAGCAGCTTGACGCCGGCCTGTTCGAGTTCGTCGAGCACCGACTTTTGCGGCGTCTCCTCGTAGCCGATCGTGAAAAGCTTGGGCTTGCGCGCCATCGTCCGTTCTCCCGGTTGCGCGCCAAGCTTATTTTCCCCCGATGCGCTTGATCAACTCCTGCGCCGCCGCCGGGGCGCGGATTTTACCTTCGTGGATGACGTAAGCGAACACGTCGCGCGGCTTTTTCTCCGGCTTCGACTTGGCATCGGCCTTCGGCAGATCCTTGGGCTCGCCGCCCTTGGCCCATTCCTCGAAGCGCTTGGCCCACCCATCCAGAACCTTGGGCGGGTAAGCGGTCGGAATGTCGTCCTGGCCCTTCTGCAGGCGGGCGTAGACGAAGTCGCCGGTGACGTCCGAGATGTTCGGGTAGGTGAAGTGCTCGGCGTACACGACCGGGATGTTGAACTGGCGCATCAGCGCGATGAAGGCCGGGGTGTTGAAGCTGTCGTGGCGGACCTCGACCACGTGGCGGAAGACCTGCTTGCCTTGCTTGCGCGGCAACAGTTCGAGGAACGCGCCGAAATCCTTTTCGTCGAATTTCTTGGTCGGCATGAACTGCCAGAGCACCGGACCGAGCCGGTCGCCGAGTTCGAGCAGGCCTGAATCGTAGAAGCGCTTGATCGAGTCGCCGGCTTCCGCGAGCACCTTGCGGTTGGTGGTGAAGCGCGGGCCCTTGACCGAGAACACGAAGCCGTCCGGCACTTCGCTCGCCCATTTGCGGAAGCTTTCCGGTTTCTGCGAGCCGTAATAGGTGCCGTTGATCTCGATCGAGGTCAGCACGCTGGCGGCGTAGCTCAGCTCCTTCGCCTGCGCGAGCTTCGGCGGATAGAACACGCCACGCCAGGGCTCGAAGGTCCAGCCGCCGATCCCGATCCGAATGTTTCCGGCTTTGTCAGCCATGTTCCGCACCCCTTGCACTTTGATTTGGCGACACCATATGGGTTTGAACGGCGATGTCGATGCTTCCCCCCAGCTCCATCGCCGGGACGACCACGAAGGTGGCGACGATAGATGTTGTGGTGACCGAGGCAGCGCCGGATGTAAGTGCGCCAGGTCTGCCGGACATAGGTCTGTTGCCCGAGTCCTTCGTGGTCGTTGTTTTTTCCTGATGACGGCCTGCTCTGGCGTATTGGCACGACTGTCCGTCGCCGATATACCCGGCCGTCATGACGCCCACGGCTCCCCCACAACTTTCGGTCATCGTTCCCTCGTTCAACGAGCGGGGCAATGTCGCCGTGCTGGTCGAGCGGCTGGCGGCCGCGTTGCAGGGCATCGCCTGGGAAGTCATCTATGTGGATGACAACTCGCCGGACGGTACATGGAGCGCGGTCAAGGAACTGTCAGCAGCCGACCCGCGGGTACGCTGTATCCGCCGCATCGGCCGCCGCGGCCTGTCGGGCGCGTGTATCGAGGGCATCCTTGCGTCCAGCGCGCCGTATGTGGCGGTGATTGACGCCGACCTTCAGCACGACGAGACCAAGCTACCGGAGATGCTGGCGGCGCTACGCGACGGCAAGGCCGATCTTGCGATCGGCAGCCGCTACGTCGGCGGCGGCAGCGCGGCGGGACTGGCGGACAAGAGCCGCGTCGGCATCAGCCTCGCCGCGACCCAGATCGCCAAGAAGCTGCTGCATATCGAGGTCGCCGATCCGATGAGCGGCTTTTTCATGCTGCGCCGCGACCGCTTCGAGGCCCTGGCACCGCAACTCTCGGTGCACGGCTTCAAGATTTTGCTCGACGTGCTGGCAACCGCGGAAGGCGGACTGCGGACGGTCGAAATTCCTTTCACCTTCGGCTCGCGCGTGCACGGTGAGAGCAAGCTCGACTCGATGGTCGCGCTCGACTTCCTCGGCCTGGTGCTGGCGAAACTGACCGGCGACATCGTCTCGCTGCGCTTCCTTCTGTTCGCGGCCGTAGGCGGTTTCGGCCTCGTTGTGCACCTCGTTGCGCTCTACATTGCGCTGAATGTCTTCCGGTTCGACTTCGGATCGTCGCAGGCGATCGCGGCGCTGACCGCGATGACCAGCAACTTCTTCCTCAACAACTTCCTCACCTATCGCGATCAGCGCCTGAAAGGCTTCCGCCTGCTGCGCGGTCTCGTGCTGTTCTATCTGGTGTGTAGCGTCGGCCTGTTCGCGAACGTCGGCGTCGCGTTCTCGGTCTACGATAACGAGCCGGTCTGGTGGCTCGCCGGTATCGCCGGTGCGGTGATGGGCGCGGTCTGGAACTACGCCATGTCCGGCCTGCTGGTGTGGCGGCGGCGCTGAGTGCGGCTCACGCCTTCCGTTTCGCGTTGAAGTAATCGAGCGTGCCGCGGTGGAGCACGTCGTCATTGGCGACGATCGCGTCCGCCGCGATGTCCGACACATCATGTAAGCGTCCATAGAGCGCGCCGAAATCCTTGTATGCATCATCCAGCAGTTTCTCGAAGCTGTCGATGACGAAATACGTCTGCTGGAAATCGTCGATGACGTAGTTGGTGCGCATCACCCGTTCGAGATCGAAGGCGATCCGGTTGGGTGAGGGGTTGTCGAGCGCGAATACGGTTTCGGCAATCGACGAGAGAATGCCGGCACCGAAGATGCGCAGGCCTGCGCCGGTGCGCATCAATCCGAACTCGATCGTGTACCAGTAGAGCCGAGCCAGGTTCTTCAGCTGCCCGAGCTTCACCGCGCGCTGGCCGCCCTTGCCGTAGGCCTCCATGAAATCCGCGTAGACCGGATTCGCCAGCAGCGGCACATGGCCGAAAACGTCGTGGAAGATGTCGGGCTCTTCAAGATAATCGAGCTCGTGCTCCGGGCGGATGAACGCGCCGGCTGGAAAGCGGCGGTTGGCGAGGTGGTCGAAGAAGATCTCATCGGGGACCAGCTCACGCACGGGCACGACGCGCCAGCCGGTCAGCGGCATCAGCCGGGCGCTGAGCTTGCCGAGGTCGGGAATGCCGCCGTCGGACAGCTGCAGCTTGTGCATCGCGTCGATGAACTCGTCGCAGGCGCGGCCCTTCAAGGTCACTTCTGCGCGAGCGAACAGACGGTCCCAGCGGTCATGCTCGGCGGCGGAGTAGGAGGCCCAGTCCTGATCGATGGTGAAGTCGGCTGCGCGCGGCGCAGCGAGATAGCGGCTCTTCTCTGCGGATTGCTTGTCCGGGTGCGCGGCCGTCATCGTCATGTCCTCCGCGGAAGATATTGAAGGGAGTGGTCCGATTCTAACATTCGCACTCGGTTTCGGCGGGCTTTTTGCGAATGTTAGAATCGAAGGACCACTACCGAATCTAAAATCCTAGTGGAGTTTTGGATTTGACATTCGCCTGCTGGAATCGCGGCCAGCTGTGTGCGAATGTCAAATCCACTCCACTAGTACGCACGACGCAAGATGCAGTTCCATGCCGGGCGGTTACCTTTTTGCCACTGTCTTGAAGCGTTCGCGACTTGCTGGAAGTGTGCCGCCACCTTTCGCAGGGAGTTGCACCATGATCTCGAAACGTTTTGTTGCGCTGTGCGCGCTCGTACTGATCGCCGCTCATACGCCTGTCCTTGCCCAGGACGCCAAGCTTGAAGCCAACAAGAAGGTCGTGCTCGATTTCTACGAGAAGGGGCTGAACCAGAAGGATGCGGAGGCGGCGATTGCGCTGATGGGATCGCGCTACGTTCAGCACAATCCGGTCGCCGCCGACGGGCCGGAGGGCTTCCGCAAGTTCATCGCCTTCCTGAAAGAGAAATTTCCGCAGTCGAAGAGCGAGATCAAGCGCGTGTTCGCCGAAAGCGATTACGTGATCCTCCACGTGCATGCGGTGCGCGAGCCGGGCACGCGCGGCAGCGCCATCATCGATATCTTCAAGCTCGAGAACGGCAAGATCGTCGAACACTGGGATGTGATCCAGCCCATTCCGGAAACGGCGGCCAACACCAACGGCATGTTCTAGGTCGCTTGATTATCTTTTAAAATTATCTAATAAAGCTATCGAAATGCACGCGCCGCGTCCACGCGCGGCGCGCCGATTTTCATGGACCTTGGCCGTCCGGCGACTAAGCTGCGCCGCAATCCGGCGAGATCAACGGCGGAACGGAAATGTGCGGCTGCGCTTGACCATGACGATTTGAAACGGGCGCACCGGCGACAGGAGGAAAGACATGGCAACGAATCTCAAACTCAAGGACGCGCCGGTTTCGCTCAACTTGAAAGATCCCTCGTTGTTGCGCGATGCCTGTCTGATCGACGGGGCATGGGTTGGCGCCGACGACGGCAAGACGATCTCCGTCGACAATCCCTCGACCGGTGCGGTGATCGGCACGGTGCCGAACATGGGCGCGGCCGAGACGAAGCGCGCGATCGAAGCTGCGAACGCGGCATGGCCCGCCTGGCGCGCCAAGACCGCCAAGGAGCGCTCGAACATCCTGCGCAAGTGGTACGACCTGATGATGGCCAATCAGGAAGACCTCGCCACCATCATGACGGCGGAGCAGGGCAAGCCGATGACGGAGAGCCGCGGCGAGATCGCCTACGCCGCGAACTTCATCGAGTGGTTCAGCGAGGAAGCGCGCCGCATCTACGGCGACACCATTCCGCCGCACGGCGCCGACAAGCGCATCGTCGTCATCAAGCAGCCGATCGGCGTCTGTGCTGCGATAACGCCGTGGAATTTCCCCGCCGCCATGATCACGCGCAAGGCGGGCCCGGCGCTCGCGGCCGGCTGCACCATGGTGGTGAAGCCCGCGAGCCAGACGCCTCTGTCGGCGCTGGCGCTTGGCATTCTCGCGGAGCGCGCCGGCATTCCGAAGGGCGTGTTCAGCGTCGTCACCGGATCGGCCACCGCGATCGGCGGTGAGATGACCTCGAACCCGATCGTGCGCAAGGTGACGTTCACGGGCTCGACGGAGATCGGCAAGAAGCTGATGGCGCAGAGTGCGGCGACCGTGAAGCGTACGTCGATGGAGCTCGGTGGCAATGCGCCGTTCATCGTCTTCGACGACGCCGACATCGATGCGGCGGTGAAGGGCGCGATCGCGTCCAAGTATCGCAACGCCGGCCAGACCTGCGTCTGCGCCAACCGTCTGTTCGCACAGGACAAGGTCTACGACGCGTTCGTGGCGAAACTGACCGAAGCGGTCAACGCAATGAAGGTCGGCGACGGCTTCGAGCAGGACGTCACGATTGGCCCGCTGATCAACAAGGAAGCGGTCGACAAGGTGCAGGAGCATGTCACCGACGCGGTGTCGAAGGGCGCGCGTGTCGTCACCGGCGGCAAGCAACCTGCACTCGGCGGGCGGTTCTATCTGCCGACCGTGCTCGCCGATGCGAAGCCCGACATGCTGATCTTCCGCGAGGAGACGTTCGGCCCGGTCGCGCCGGTGTTCCGCTTCAAGACCGAGGAAGACGCGATCCGTCTCGCCAACGATACCGAGTTCGGTCTCGCCGCCTACTTCTACGGCCGCGACATCGGCCGGATCTGGCGCGTCGCCGAGGCGCTCGAATACGGCATCGTCGGCGTCAACGAGGGCCTGATCTCGACCGAGATAGCCCCCTTCGGCGGCGTGAAGGAAAGCGGCAACGGCCGCGAGGGCTCGAAGTACGGCATCGAGGACTATCTCGAGGTCAAATATCTCTGCATGGGCGGCATTTAGGGAGTGTCTGAAACTCCGGCCCACGGCGGTAACCGGGCACGATAGAGGGTAAACTGCTGGATTCCTGACAGTTTTTGTCTGGTCCAGCGGCTAGGCTGGAACCTGCAATTGTGGTTGCACGGCAGCATTTCGCCTTGACGTTGCAGCTAGTGAGCGGTTACTTACCACGCCATGCGACCAGTCCGGTTACCGAGCGACCTGCGCCGTGAGCAAATCATGGACGCCGCGAAGCGCTGCTTCGCGCGCCATGGGTATGCGGGTACGACCACGCGCAGCGTCGCTGCCGCCGCCGGCATTTCCGAAGGTCTGCTGTTCAAGCATTTCCCGACCAAGGCCGCGCTCTATGCGGAAATTCTCGCGGACGCCTGCGAGACCGATCCGGGACTTCTCGAACTGCAGGCGCTGGAGCCATCGACCGCGACGCTGGCGATTCTGGTGCGCGAGATGGTCAAGCATTTCATGCATGCGTCGAACTCGCCGGATCATGAAGAGGTGCAGAAGCTAAAGCTCGTCGTGTCGAGCCATCTCGAAGGCGGCGAGTTCGCGCGCCTCTTGTTCGAGAAGATCGGCCACATCATCGAGCCCATCTTCGAAGCGTCATTGGCGCGTGCTATCGCCGCGGGCGACGCGACTCCATCGCAGACGCCGGCGCGCAATCAGTTCTGGTTCTTGCATCAGACACTGCTGATGCTGGCGCTGACGCGGCTGCCGGCGATGCCGACAGTTTCCTATTCGGACATCGGCGCTCTGGAGCGCCAGGTCTGCGAATTTGCTTTGCGGGGCATCGGCGTCACGGACGACGCGATCGCTCGTCTTCTGGTGGAGGACGCAACCTCCGCTCCATCGATTCTGGCTACGGAAAGCGCCTAAAAATGAACATTCAGACAGAAATTCACGGGACCAAGATGTCCGACAAGAGCGTTGAACAGACGCCGAAGAAGCCGGTGCGGATGGTGCGCTGGGTCGTGATTATCGGCCTGCTGCTGGTCCTGCTCGTCGGCGGATTGTGGGGCTTCAACGCTTTCCGCGCCAAGATGATCGGTCAGTTCTTCGCTAACATGAAGCCGCCGCCGGTGACCGTCAGCATCGCCAACGTCACGACGGAAGTGGTGCCGCGGCTGCTGACCGGTATCGGCGATCTCGCCGCCGTGCATCAGGTCGAGGTGACGCCCGACGTGTCGGGCCGCGTGACGAAGATCCTGTTCGAGTCGGGTGCGGCGGTGAAGAAGGGCGATCCGCTGGTGCAGCTGTTCGACGATCCGGAACAGAGCGATCTCGCAAGCTTCAAGGCGCAGGCCACATCGGCCAACCTGACGCTCGAGCGCGCCAAGGCGCTGCTGGCGAAGCAGGCCGGTCCGCAAGCGACGGTCGACACCGCGCAGGCCGCGTTCGATCAGGCCAATGCCGCGGTCACCAAGACCGAGACCATCATCTCGCAGAAGCTCGTCCGCGCGCCGTTCGACGGCGAGCTCGGCGTGCGCAAGATCGACCTCGGCCAGTTCCTGAGCGCCGGAACGCAGATCGTCTCGCTTACCGATCTATCGAAGGTCTTCTTGAACTTCACCATCACCGAAAAGGACCGCGCGGTGCTCGCCGTCGGCCAGACCGTGCGCGTCAACGTCGATGCGTATCCGGGCCGCAAGTTCGAGGGCAAGATCACGACCATCGATCCGCAGATCAACTCCGACACCCGCAACGTGCGCGTTCAGGCGACGCTCGACAACGCCGATCGTGCGCTGAAGCCCGGCATGTTCGCGAGCACGACGGTGGTGCTGCCGCCCGATCCGCCGGTGCTGGTCGTGCCGGAAACCTCGGTCGACTACACGCTGTACGGCGACTCCGTCTATCGCATCGTCGAGAAGAAGGACGACAAGGGCGAGCCGAGCTTCTCGGTGGAGCGCGTGGCTGTGCGCGTCGGTTCGCGCGTCGACGGCAAGGCCGTCATCCTCAACGGGCTGAACGCTGGGGATCGCATCGTCGCCGTCGGCCAGCTCAAGCTGCAGCCGGGTGCGGCTGTCGCAATTTCAAAGGATCCGCCGCCGCCGATTCCGGCGAAGGCGCCGCTGAACTAAACAAGAAACGACGGGTCTGATCGAGCGAAGCCGATTGGATCCTGCAGGAGCCGGAACATGCGTTTCACGGATATCTTCATCAAGCGGCCGGTGCTGTCGCTGGTCGTCAGCGCACTGATCCTGCTGATCGGACTGAACGCCGCGCTCAAGCTGCCGATCCGGCAGTATCCGCGGCTGTACAACACCGTCGTCACCGTGACGACGACGTATCCCGGCGCATCGCCCGAGCTGATGCAGGGCTTCATCACGACGCCGATCGAGCAGGCGGTTGCGGCCGCTGAAGGCATCGACTACCTGACGTCGTCGTCGGTGCAGGGCACCAGCACGATCTCGGCCTACATCAAGCTGAACGTCGATCCCAATCAAGCGCTCACCGAAGTCCTCTCCAAGGTCAACTCGGTGAAGTACCTGATCCCGCGCGAAGCCAACGATCCCGTCATCCTGAAGTCGACCGGCCAGACCACGGCGGTGATGTACATCGGCTTCGCCAGCGACGAACTCGGCGGCTCGGCGATCTCCGACTATCTCACGCGCGTCGTGCAGCCGATCCTCTCGACGGTCGACGGTGTGGCCTCGGCGGACATTCTCGGTGGCCAGACATTTGCGATGCGCTTGTGGCTGGATCCGGCGCGCATGGCCGGCCGCGGCGTCTCGGCCGACGATGTCTCCAACGCCATTCGCGCCAACAATTTCCAGGCGGCGGCGGGACAGTCGAAAGGGTACTTCGTCGTCTCCAACGTCTCCACGAATACAGGCCTCACCGACATCAACCAGTTCAAGCGCATGACCGTCAAGGCCAAGGACGGCGCGCTGGTGCGGCTTGAAGATATCGCAACCGTCCAGCTCGGCGCGCAGTCGACCGACGCCAGCGTGTCGATGAACGGCGACAAGGCCATCTTCATCGGCGTGCAGTCGACGCCGCAGGGCAACCCGCTCAACATCGTCAAGGGCGTGCGTGCGTTGCTGCCGGACATCGAGCGCAACCTGCCGCCGACCCTGAAGATGCAGGTGGCGTACGACTCGACCAAGTTCATTCAGTCGTCGATCGACGAGGTGCGCGACACGCTGCTCGAAGCCGTGCTGATCGTCGTCGTCGTCATCTTCTTGTTTCTAGGTTCGTTCCGCTCGGTTCTGATCCCGGTCGTGACGATTCCGCTGTCGCTGGTCGGCGTCTGCATCCTGATGATGCCGCTCGGCTTCAGCTTCAACCTCTTGACCTTGCTGGCGATGGTGCTCGCCATCGGCCTTGTGGTCGACGACGCGATCGTCGTCGTCGAGAATATCCATCGCCATCTCGAAGAGGGAAAGACGCCGGTGCAGGCGTCCCTCCAAGGCGCGCGCGAAATCGTCGGCCCCGTGATCTCGATGACGATCACGCTTGCCGCGGTGTATGCGCCGATCGGCTTCCTCGGCGGCCTCACCGGCGCGCTGTTCCGCGAGTTCGCATTCACGCTCGCGGGTGCCGTGATCGTCTCAGGCGTCATCGCGCTGACGTTGTCGCCGATGATGTGCTCGACGCTGCTCACGAGTGCGGAAGAGGGGCGGTTTGCGAAGTTCATCAACCGCATCTTCCATTCGGTGACGCGCTCTTACGGCCGCATGCTCGATCGTTCGCTGGACTATCGGCCCATCACCGCGATGTTCGCGGTGACGATCCTGGGCCTGGTCGCCTTCATGTATACGAACACAGGTAAGGAACTGGCGCCGGAGGAGGATCAGGGCATTCTCTTCTCGGTCACCAAGGCGCCGAAATACGCCAACATCGATTACTCGGACTACTACGGCGAGAAGCTCGACAAGGCGTTCGGCAGTTTCCCGGAAACCGATCTTCGCTTCGTGCTCAACGGCATCCAGGGGCCGAGCCAGGGTATCGCCGGCATGATCTTGAAGCCGTGGAACGAGCGTAAGCGTTCGTCGCACGTGCTGAAGCAGCCGGTGCAGAACGAGATCAATAAGGTCGAAGGCGTCAACGCGTTCGTCTTCAACCTGCCGGCATTGCCGGGCGGACCGGGCGGTCTGCCGGTGCAGATGGCGATCTCCACCATTGGCGATTTCCGCTCGATCTATGAGGAGATGAACAAGCTGAAGGCCGAGGCGCGCAAGAGCGGTCTCTTCATCGTCGCCGACAGCGATCTCGACTTCAATCAGCCGGTGCTGCGCGTGAAGATCGATCGCTCGAAGGCGAACGAGCTTGGCGTCACCATGCAGCAGATCGGCAACACGCTGGCGACGATGCTGGGCGGCAACTTCGTCAACCGCTTCAATCTCGAGGGGCGTTCGTATCAGGTGATCCCGCAGGTGCCGCGCGATCAGCGCCTCGCGCCTGAAGACCTCGCCAAGTACTACGTGCAGACCCCACAGGGCCGGCAGGTGCCGCTGTCGACGCTGGTGTCGATCGAGTCCGGCACCGATCCAAACGCGCTGACGCGGTTCAACCAGCTCAACTCGGCGACATTCCAGGCGGTGCCGATGCCTGGCGTCACGGTCGGCAAGGCGGTCGAGTTCCTCGAAGAGCAGGCGAAGAAGCTGCCGACCGGCTACAACCGCGCCTTCCTCGCGGACGCACGGCAGTACACGCAGGAGGGCAATCAGCTGGCGATCGCCTTCGGCTTCGCGCTGATCATCATCTATCTGGTGCTGGCGGCGCAGTTCGAGAGCGTGCGCGACCCGTTCGTGATTCTGATCTCGGTGCCGATGGCAATCTCGGGCGCGCTGATTCCATTGTTCTTCGGCGTTGCCACGATCAACATCTACACGCAGGTCGGCCTGCTGACCTTGATCGGCCTGATCTCCAAGCACGGCATCCTGATGGTGGAGTTCGCGAACGAGCTGCAGCTGAAGGATAACCTCGACCGGCGCGCGGCGATCGAGATGGCAGCGCGGGTGCGGTTGCGGCCGATCCTGATGACGACGGCGGCGATGGTTGCCGGCCTGCTGCCGCTGCTCACCGCCTCAGGCGCGGGTGCGGCGAGCCGCTTCTCCATCGGTCTCGTCGTCGTTGCAGGCATGTTGATCGGCACGCTGTTCACGCTGTTCGTGCTGCCTGCGGTTTACGTTGCCTTCGCGACCGATCACCGAGCGGCGGCCGGTTCGCAGCGCGCGCGTGAGGTCGAGGAATTCGAGCGCGACTATGACGGGCCGGGCGGCCTTGCGCCGCAGCGCTGAACGTCTTGCGCCTCGCTATGTTTCCCGCCCGGCCCCGTGCCGGGCGGTTCGTTTTCGGAGGTAGCGCATGTATGCGACGAAGCGTTTGGGTGCTGGTGATCTCGCCGAGATGAAGGAGCTGCTCCAGATGTTCGGCGATGCGTTCGAGGATTCCGAGAGCTATCATGTGCACGTCCCCGACGACGCGTATTTACGGGAGCGGCTCGCTGACGGCGGCTTTTTCGCTGTCATCGCGAGCGACAACGGTGCGATCATCGGCGGGCTCGCCGCTTACGAGCTGAAGAAATTCGAACAGCGGCGCAGCGAGGTTTACATCTACGATCTCGCAGTCGACGCAGGGCATCGCCGCAAAGGTGTGGCCACCGCGCTGATCCGTTCGCTCGGCGAATCCGCGCGCGAGCAGGGCGCTTACATCATGTTCGTGCAGGCGGACAGCGGCGAGGACGATGCGCCCGCCCGTGCGCTCTATGCCAAGCTGGCATCAGAGCACATCGTTGCCCATCACTACGACATCGAGCCATAGAACCGCGCGCTAGTCCGCGCTCCCCGCGAGCGACAGCACCGTGTGCAGCAGCACGTTCGCCCCGGCGGCGCAGTCGGCCTGCGTGGCGTCCTCAAGCTCGTTGTGGCTGACACCGTCCTTGCAGGGCACGAAGATCATCGCGCTCGGGATCACGGTCGCGAGGTTGCAGGCGTCGTGACCGGCGCCCGACGTGATGCGGCGGTTGCTGTAGCCCAGCGTTTCGCTGGCGGAGGCCACCGCGTCGACGAGCGTCGAATTGAACACGGTCGGCTCCTTACGCCAGACCTGCTCCAGCTTGATCTCGACCTTGCGCCGCTTGCCGATCTCGGCGGCGGCCGCCAGCGCGGCCGCATGCAGCGCATCCAGCGTCTTGCTGTCGGGGCTGCGGATATCGCAGGTGAAGACGAGGTCGCCCGGCACGACGTTGCGTGACGAATTCTCGATCGTGATCTCGCCGACGGTGCCGACCGCATGCGGCCCGTGATCCTTGGCGATCTTTTCGATCGCCAGCGTCAGTTCGGCGAAAGCGGAGAGGGCATCACGCCGCAGCGGCATCGGCGTAGTCCCGGCATGGCTGGCGAAGCCGGCGATGCGGCCGTCGTACCACATGATGCCCTGGCCGCGATCGACCACGCCGATGGTCTTGCCTTCGGCCTCGAGCAGCGGCCCCTGTTCGATGTGCAGTTCGACGAAGGCGCCGAACTTCTGCTGCCCGACCGGCTCGCCGCCGCGATAGCCGATGGTGTCGAGCGCCTGCGCGACGCTGATGCCCTCGGCATCGACGCGGCCGAGGATGTTGTCGGTGGTGAAGTCGCCGGCATAGGCGGCCGACGCCATCATGGCCGGCGCAAAGCGCGAACCTTCCTCGTTGGTCCAGTTGGCAATACAGAGCGGCGCGTCGGTCTCGATCCCCGCGTCGTTCAGCGTGCGCACCACCTCTAACGCTGCCAGCGTGCCGAGAATGCCGTCGAACTTGCCGCCGGTCGGCTGGGTGTCGAGATGCGAGCCGAGGCCGACGGGCGGCTTCGACATGTCGCGGCCCTTGCGAATGGCGAACATGGTGCCGAGCGCATCGACGCGCACCTCACATCCTGCCGCTTCGCAAGCCGCGCGAAACCAGTCGCGCACCTGTTTGTCCTCGGGGCCGAGCGTCAGGCGTTTGACGCCGCCCTTCGGCGTGCCGCCGAATTTTGCGGTCTCATGAATGGTGCCCCAGAGGCGGCCGGAATCGATGCGAAGGTTCGGACGGGAGGGGGCCATTACAGCGTTTCTTTCTTGTTGGACGCGACTTCGCGAAATCTGTCATTGCGCGCGCAGCGAAGCAATCCGCGCTTATGTCATCGCGGGGCTGCGCACATGCCGCCGTCGATGGTGATGATGACGCCGGTGGTATAGCCGGAACGCTCGGAGGCGAGAAACGCCATCATGTCGGCGATCTCGCGCGGCTTGGCCGGCCGGCGCAGCGGATAGGCGTCGAGGATTTCCTGAAAGCGGTTTTCGTCGCCGAAGCGCACCTGCGCCTGCCGTCGCGTCAGCGCGATGTTGCGCTCGGTCGCCACCGGCCCCGGATTGATGCCGACGACGCGAATGTTGTCCTTCAGGCTGCCGCCGCCGAGTGCGCGGGTGAAGGCCATGAGCGCGGCGTTACCGGCGCTGCCGGTGATGTAGTTGAAGTCGAACTTTTCGCCCGCCGCGCCGATGTCGTTGATGATGACGCCATGGCCGCGCTTTTTCATCGTCTCGTAGAACAGGCGGGTGAGGTTGATGTAGCCGAAGACCTTCAGCTCCCAGGCATGCCGCCAGGTGGCCTCGTCGATCTTGTCGATCGAGCCGCCGGGGATGTCGCCGGCATTGTTGACCAGAATATCGGCATCGGAAGCGTCGCGGGCGAGCGCCGCGACGTCCTCCGGCTTGCGCAGGTCTGCGACATGGACATGGGTCGCGATCTGGTGGCTGCCGCGCAGCCTCAACGCCAGCGCTTCGAGGGCCTCCTTGTTCCGGGCGGCGAGGCGCACATTGCAGCCTTCCTCGGCAAACACCTCGGCGGCCGCGGCGCCGATGCCCTTGGAGGCGCCGGTGATCAAGACGGTTTTGCCGCGAAGGCCGAGATCCATGGAATTTCTCCCGCATTTTGAACGATTTGGCGCGCTGTCCCGGGCCGGGACGGGCAGGATGGGACCTCGATTGTCGGTGCTGCCGCGAAAACGGTCAAATCGGCGCCGGTATGCCTCTCCGGAATACCGCTCGATTAAGTCACACCCCCAGAAAAATTGAATCCGGCCAACGAATTAGGCTTGTTCGCGTGGTGGCCGCTGGGGCAGATTGCCGCTCGGATGAGGCCCATGTTTTCGCGAGTCATTTTTGCCCTGCTGACCCTGCTTGTTGCGGGCGCGCCGTCGGTCGCGTCGGCGCAGCGCTTCACGCTGATCGGCGAAAACGATGCGCTCGGCAACGGCAGGGACCGTGACTACACCCAGGGCTTCCGCTTCTCGGTGACCTTCGACGACTTCACCAAACATCCGACCGCAGGCCGCGTCTATGACGTCGTCGGCATGGGTATCTTCACGCCGTTCTCGATCGCAGGTCCGGTGAAGAAGCAGCTCGAATGGATTCCGATCGGCCAGAGCATCTTCACGCCCGACCGCATCAGCTCGCGGCTGCCGCGCATTCCCGGCGTCGAGCGTCCGTTCGCCGGCTGGCTCTACACCGGCGTCTCGGCGATGCAGGAAACCGGCGGGCGTCAACTCGACACGTTCGAATTTCTGGTGGGCGTCGTCGGTCCGGCGGCGTTGGGCAAGGAAACGCAGGACGCCTTCCATCAACTGCTCGGGCAGGGCCGCCCGTTTGTCGGCAACTTCCGTCTGAAGAATGAACCGGGCGTCGTCCTGTCGTGGGATCGGAAGTGGAAGTTCGGTTCGGATCTCGGCGGCGGCTACGGCGTCGACTTCATCCCGTCGGTCGGCTTCTCGGGCGGCAACGTCTACACCTACGGCTCCGTCGGCGGCATGCTGCGTTTCGGTAGCTCGCTGGGCTCGACGTGGGGACCGACGCGCATTCGTCCGTCGCCGTCGGGCGGCACCTTCTTCTCGCCGGACGCGATGGCATCCTGGCTCGGCTGGAACATCTTCGCCGGCGTCGAGGCGCGCGCGGTTGCGCTCAACGTCTTCCTCGACGGCAACAACTTCCAGAACAGCCTCAGCGTCTCGCGCAAGACCTTCGTCGCCGACTTCATCGGCGGCATCGAGTTCTACACGCAGACCGGCCATCGGCTGGCGTTCTCGGTCACGCACCGGACGAAGGAATACGACACGCAGCCGGCGGCCACGACCTTCGGCGCGTTCGAAGCCAGCTACCGCTTCTGATTCTTCCGATCTGATGCAGGCGTAACGATCACGCTTTCGGCGTGTCGATCATGCTCACATGCGCGGCGACGACGCGCCAGCCTTCCGGAAACTTCACCCACGTTTGCATCTGCCGTCCGACCTTGCCGGGCGCATTGGCGCGCGTGAACAGCGTCGATGCCACCGCCGTGTCGCGGCCGTAGGCCGTGATCACGGTGCGCGCCAGCTCGCGCGCCAGATTGAGCGGCGAGCGGCCCGAGCGGAACGCCATGATCTCGGAATAGCCGTAGAGGTTCTCGGCCATGCCGTAGCGCAGCGTGCGCGGATCGTCGCGGAACAGCTCGTCCAGCACGGCGACGTCGTTCGACACCAGCGCGGCTTCATAGCGGCGGAACGCGGCCGTCACTTCGGCCAGCGTCTCGGGATGATCGATTTCCATGCGTAACGTGCTCCGGTTCAATTTTTCGGCGACTTCGGGTCGATCGGCTCCTTGCCGAGCGCGCCGATGATATCTTCCAGCAGCTTGGCACCTGCAAACAGTGTGCCTTCGGCCCGTGGCGCCGCGACCACCTGCAAGCCGACCGGCAGGCCGCTCTTGGTGAAGCCGCACGGCATCGACAGCGCCGGGCAGCAAACGAGCGTGGTCGCGTAGACGATGGCGAGCCACTGCACATAGTTGTCGAATTTCACGCCCGCGCATTCGGCGAGATAGCGCTCGCCGATCGGGAAGGGCGGGGTGATCGTCGCCGGGCACAGCAGCAAGTCGTAGGTCTCGAAGAACTTCAGCGTGCGCGCGGTCATGGCGACACGCGCGGCCTCGGCCCGTTCGATGTCCTCGACCTTGAGCTTGAGGCCTTCCTCGATGTTCCAGATGACTTCGGGCTTCAGCAGGTTGCGCTTGCTGCGCAGCAGGGACGCCTTGGTCAGCGCGAAGTCGAAGGCGCGCAGCACGTGGAAGGAGTCGTGCGCTTCCTTCAGGTCCGGATGCGCTTCCTCGACGATGACACCGGCGTCGGCGAACCGCCTGGCGGCCTTGCGCGTCAGCTCGATCACTTCGGGATCGACCGGCGTGATGCCGAGGTCGGGCGAGTACGCGATACGCTTCGGCTTCCAGCCGCTGCGCGCCGCACTGAGGAAGGACGTCGGTAGCACCGGAAGCGAGAGCGGATCGCCCGGATGCTCGCCGGACATGGCGTCGAGGCCGAGCGCGAGGTCTTCGATGGTGCGCGCCATCGGCCCCTGCACACCAAGGGTGCGGTCGACGGCCGCGGACGGTGTGTTGGCAACGCGACCGATGCTCGGACGAATGCCAGTAACGCCGCAAAAGCTCGCGGGATTGCGTAGCGATCCACCCATATCGCTGCCGTGTGCGATCCAGGCTGTGCCGGTCGCAAGCGCAACGGCCGCGCCGCCCGACGATCCCGCCGCCGACTTGGACGTGTCGTGCGGATTGAGTGTTGGTCCGAACACTTCGTTGAACGTGTTGGCGCCCGCGCCAAACTCCGGCGTGTTCGACTTGGCGTAGATCACGCCCCCGTTGCGTTCGATCATCTCGACGACGATGCCCGAGGTTGTCGGGACCACGTCCTTGTAGATAGGCGAGCCCTGCGTGGTCAGTACACCGGAGACCGGGGTGAGATCCTTGATCGGCACCGGGAGACCGGCCAGCACGCCGCGCTCGGCGACCGGCTTCTTCATCAGCGCATCCGCATGCTTGCGTGCGCGATCGAAGCAGAGCGTCGGCAGTGCGTTGACCTTGCCGTCGACCGCAGCGATCCGCTTCTCCAGCGCGTCGAGCAGATCGTGAGGCTTGAGTTCGCCGCGCTTGAGCTTGTCGACCACGGTGTTCGCGGTCATGCGGATCAGTTCGGATGCAGACATTACAGCTTCCCCAGACTTAGCAATTGCGCTTGCCGCTCAGCTGCCGGTGAACGCCGGCTTGCGCTTTGCCATGAACGCGGCGCGGCCTTCCTTGTAGTCGTTGGACGCGAAGCAGGCGGCGACCGCGTCGTCGCAGGCCTTCATGTTGCGGCGGCTCTCGTCCTTGTAGATTTCGTTGGTGATCAGCTTGATCGAGTCGACCGTCATCGGGGCGTTGCCGGCGATGACGTTGGCGTAGTCGCGCACATAGGTTTCGAGTTGCGCAGACGGAACGACGCGATTGACGAGACCCATGATGCGCGCTTCCTCGGCATCGAACTGGCGCGCGGTGTAGAAGATTTCCTTGGTGAACGACGGCCCGACGATGTCGGCCAAACGCTTCACGCCCGGATAGCTGTAGCCGAGGCCGAGCTTCGCCGCTGGAACGCCGAACTTCGAGTTGTCGGAGCAGATGCGGATGTCGCAGCAGGTGGCGAGCCCCATGCCGCCGCCGATGCAGTAGCCGCGGATCATCGCGATCGTCGGCTTGGAGAATTTCGCGACCGCGCCGTAGCCGTGATCGACGGCCTTGTTGTAGCGCTCGACCGCGGCTTGCGACGACCGCTCTTCCTCGAACTTCGAGATATCCGCGCCGGAGACGAAGGCCTTGTCGCCCGCGCCGGTGATGATCACCACGCGCACGTCCTTGTCCTTCTCGAACTGGTTGATGAGGTCGCCGCAGGCTTCCCACATTTCCAGCGAGACCGCGTTATGGCGCTCGGGGTTATTGAAGATGATGTATCCGAGGTGCCCGTCCTTCTTGGAGAGCATCTTGTCGGTCTTGGTCATGGTCGCTTCCTGTTAATCGATAACTTTGTCTTGCTTCAGCGCGGCGATCTCGTCGCCGCGGAATCCGAATTCCGCGAGCACTTCATCGGTCTGTTCGCCCATTTTCGGCGGCCGCGCCACGAATTCGCTCGGCGTGCGCGACAGCGAAAACGGCTGCCCGACCAGTTGCCGCGCTGGTCCGTTCGGCGGCAGGTCCTTGGCCATTTTCAGGTGCTTCACCTGCTCGTCGGCAAAGACCTCGTCCATCGCGTAGATCGGGCCGCAGGGCACACCGGCGTCGTTGAGAATGCGAATCCATTCTGCGCAGGTCTTGCGTAGCGTTGCCTGCTCGATGGCCGCGTTCAGCGCGTTGCGGTTTTGCGAGCGGCCTTTTGCCGTTGTGTAGTCCGCGTGCTGCAACAGTTCCGGCGCTTCGATCGCGTGAGCGAAACGCTCCCAGATTTTTCCGCCGGTGGTGGCGATGTTGATGTGGCCGTCGGATGTCTTGAACACGCCGGTCGGAATCGCGGTCGGATGATTGTTGCCGGCCTGCTTCGGCACGTCCTTCTCGACCAGCCAGCGCGCGGCCTGAAAGTCGAGCATGAAGATCTGCGCCTGCAACAGCGAGGTTTGCACCCACTGGCCTTCGCCGGACACTTCGCGCTCGAGCAGCGCGGTCATGATGCCCATGGCGCAGAACAAGCCGGCGCTGAGATCGGCGACGGGAATGCCGACGCGCACCGGACCCTGGCCGGGCAGGCCGGTGATTGACATCAGCCCGCCCATGCCCTGCGCGATCTGATCGAAGCCGGGGCGTTTGGCGTAGGGACCGTCCTGACCGAAGCCGGAGATGCTGGCGTAGACGATGCGCGGATTGATCGCCTTCAGGCTCTCGTAATCGATACCGAGCCTGTTCTTCACGTCGGGCCGGAAATTCTCGACCACGACATCAGCCTTCGCAGCCAGCGTCTTGAAGACCGCGAGCCCTTTCGGATTTTTGAGATCGAGCGTGATGCCGCGTTTGTTGCGATGGAGATTTTGGAAATCGGAGCCATCGCGCGAGCCGCCGCCCGGGCTGCCGTCATCGCCGGCGCTGGCCGGCGGTTCGATCTTGATGACGTTCGCGCCCCAGTCGGCGAGTTGCCGCACAGCGGTCGGGCCGGAGCGGATGCGGGTCAGGTCGAGAACAGTGAAGCGCGACAGGGCGGTTGAAGCGCGCGGGGCAGGCATTCGTCTGTAACTCCGGCGAATTTTCGGGCGCGACCATTCCCGAAATCGCAGCGCTTGTCAGCCGCAAAACGCGCGCGTCTGCCGTGCAACACTTCGCATTCCGCGGCGCAAACAAAAACCCCCGGCCGAGCCGGGGGTTTTGACGCGAACAAACTCGCTACTTTTTGCGCATGATCGGATCGGAAAACCGGTACCCACTTTTCCGGATCATGCGAAACGCAACGCCACTTACTGCTTGGCGGCTTCCCAGCGGCCCGAGCAGGCGATGCCGCCCGATGCGCCGTTCCACTTACCGGACACGGTCTTGCCGCTCATGGTGCCGTTCGCCTGGGCGCCGTTGATCGAGACGCGGACCATGCCCGACGAATTGACGCTGCCCGACAGACCCTGGGCGGCCGAGACCTTGCCGTCGACAATGTTGACGGGGACCGTCAGCGTCGGGTCGCAGGTGCCGTTCTTCGTGATGATGGTCACGGTCCAAAGGCCGTCATACTCGGACGCGGCGGCGGGAGCCGCAGCAACTGCGGACAGCGAGGCAAAAATGAGCGCGAGGGCGCGAACAGAGCGCATGAATCAGTGTCCCCTGATCGATGTGTGTGATGAGGCGGCTTATGTTTCGGAAATGTGACCATATTGCGATGCAATATGGTAAAAACCGTGCATGGGATAAGTTCCTTAAAATCCTTTGGTTCCAATAACTTAATTGTGAGCCAAGGGAGTTTTCCGAATCAGACCCCGCCGCTGAGCGGTCTTTTTAGTCGGATTTTCCTTAAATTTCAGCTGATTCTGAGCGTTAGGCCTAATTCGCAGGGCGGGAGTGGCTTTTCTGCGCCACCCAGGGCTGTAGGTTGACCGCCGAAGAATTCTCAAAAACAAGCACAGCGGCCCCAACCCGAATGACCAAATATCGAGGCGTTTTTCCCTATCTGGTGTCGCCGGTGGATGCCGCCGGCAAGGTCAAGACCGCGGTGCTCGGCCGCCTCTGCGACGACCTGATCAAAGCTGGCGTGCATGGCCTGACGCCGCTCGGCTCGACCGGCGAGTTCGCCTATCTCGATCGCGAGCAGCGGGCCACGGTGGTCGCTGCGACCATCGAAGCCACACAGCGCCGGGTGCCGGTGGTCGCCGGCGTCGCCTCGGCCAACACGGCCGACGCGGTGGCGCAGGCCGTCGCGTATCAGAAGGCCGGCGCCGATGGCATCCTCGCAATCCTGGAGGCGTACTTCCCCGTCAAGGACGACGGTGTCGAGGCGTACTTCCGCGCCATCGCCGACGCCGTCGACATTCCGGTCGGCCTCTACACCAATCCGCAGTTCCAGCGCTCGGATCTGTCGCTCGATGTGATTGCGCGCCTCGCCAAACATCCGCGCATCGTTTTCGTGAAGGATGCGTCCACCAATACCGGCCGTCTGCTGTCGATCATCAATCGCTCGGGCGGCGACATCGATGTGTTTTCCGCCTCGTCGCATATCCCGGTCGCGGTGATGATGATTGGCGGGGCCGGGTGGCTTGCCGGGCCCGCGTGCATCATTCCGCGCCAGAGTGTCGCGCTCTACGACCTCTGCCGCGAGAAGCGCTGGGACGAGGCCATGGAGCTTCAGCGCAAGCTCTGGCGCATCAACGAAGCTTTCGCGCGCTTCAATCTCGCTGCGTGCATCAAGGCTGGTCTGCAAATTCAGGGGTACGACGTCGGCGACCCGCTGCCGCCGCAGGCCGCGCTGACGGCGGACGAGCGAAAAGTCGTTGAAAATACGCTGCGCGACATGGGTGCGCTCTAGCTACTGCAACGCAGCAACATGATGCGGATTGGGGCGTGGACAGGGGCTGGCTTTTTCAGGCAACTTGTCTGACAACTGACAACTTCAGGATCCGAAAATCCGCCCGCCGAACGAAAAACAACAACATGATCGCACGCCGCCCGAAGCGATCAATGTGAGGTGAATTCCCGACCATGGTGACCGTCCAAGTCCAGAAACTGATTGCGTTCGTGACCGACATTTTCGTGCGATCCGGGTCCTCGAAGGCCGAAGCCGCGCGCATCGCGATGTATCTCACGACCGCCAATCTCACCGGCCATGACAGCCATGGCGTCATTCGTGTGCCGCGCTACGTCAACTGGGTGAAGGACGGCTCCATCGTTCCCGACCAGAAGATCAAGCTCACGGTCGATACGCCGTCACTGACCGTTGTCGATGGACAATACGGCTTCGGCCAGACGGTCGGGCCGCAGGCGGTCGCGATCGGCATCAGGAAGGCCAAGGAGAATGGTCTTGCGGCGGTCGCCGTGCGCAACACCGGTCACATCGGCCGCGTCGGCGACTGGGCCGAGATGGCGGCGGCGGAAGGCATCGTGTCGGTGCATTTCGTCAACGCGGCCGGCTCGATCCTCGTCGCGCCGTTCGGCGGGGTCGAGCGCCGTTTCTCGACAGCTCCGTATTGCGTCGGCGTGCCACGCAAGAACGCGCCGCCGGTGGTGCTCGACTTCGCGACCTCGCATGTGGCCGAAGGCAAGGTGCTGGTGGCAAGCCGCGGCGGCAAGAAACTGCCGGAAGGCGCGCTGATCGGACCCGATGGCCCCAGCGAGGATCCGCATCTGCTCTACGGCGAGTATACGCCGGAAGGCGTGCGCGATCACTCGCAGGGTAAGGGCGCAATCCGCGCCTTCGGCGAACACAAGGGTTCGGGTCTGGCGCTGATGTGCGAGCTGCTCGGCGGTGCGCTCACCGGCAACGGCGCGACGTCGGCCGGCCGCAAGTTCTCGAACGGCTCGCTGTCGTTCTACATCGATCCGGAGCGGCTCGACTCCGCCGAGTTCTTCGACACGGAGACCGCGCGCTACATCGCGTACGTGAAGGACACCAAGCGCGCCGCCGGCCACGATGCCGTGCTGGTGCCGGGCGAGCCCGAAGCAAAGATGCGCGCCGAGCGCACTGCGAACGGCATTCCGCTCTCCGACGACACCTGGGAGAGCATTGCGGTCACCGCGCGCTCGCTCGGAATCAACGACACGGCGATTGCAGACGCACGCGCCTGAACAACGAACATGATGGGAAGCAACAAGGACTGACGATGGCAAACAAGGTCAAGGAAATCTGGGCGTCGGGCAAGGTGGTGGTCAACGGGTGGCTCGCCATTCCGTCAGGCTTCTCGGCCGAAACGATGGCGGGCTGCGGTTTCGACAGCGTCACCGTCGACATGCAACACGGCGTGCAGGATTACATGTCGATGGTCGAGTGCTTCCAGGCGATGGGCAAACATCCGGTGACGCCGATGGTACGCGTGCCGTGGAATGAGCCCGGCATCATCGGCAAGGTGCTCGACGGCGGCGCCATGGGCGTCATCTGCCCGATGGTCAACACCAAGAAAGAAGCGGAAGACTTCGTTCAGTTCAGCAAATATCCGCCGCGCGGAACGCGCAGCAACGGTCCGATCCGCATGATCACCTACGGGGTGGCGAGCGACTATCAGAAGACGGCGAACGCCGAAACGCTGTGCATTCCGATGCTCGAGACGCGCACCGCGGTCGAGAACATGGAAGCGATCCTCGATGTCGAAGGCATCTCGGGCGTTTATGTCGGCCCGTCAGACCTCGGCTTCTCCTACGGACTCGTGCCGAAGCTCGATCGCGAGGAGCCGGAGATCATCAAGATCTACGAGAAGCTCATCAAGGAGTGCGAGAAGCGCAAGATCTATCCGGGCATCCACTGCTCGGGCTGGGAAGGCGCGGTGCGCAACATCAACATGGGCTTCAAGCTGGTGACGCTGCTCAATGACAGCGGCCTGCTGTCGATGTCGGCGCGGCATCACGTCAACGAAACCCGCAAGGGTTCGGGCGGCAAGGCTTAAGAGTTCTTGCCCCGGACGCGGCGCAGCGCGAGAGCGGTGCGCTGCTGATCCGGGGCCGTTCCAGCTGCTGAATGTGTTACGGTCCCGGCTCTGCGATGCATCGTGCTACGCTGCATCGCGTCCGGGACAAGATCGTAGAGGTTGGCATGGCTCCATCTGCAGTGATCCGGCTTCATGCCGACGATAGCGTGGTGATCGCGCGCGCGACACTTCTCCCGGGAGCGCCGGTCGAGGGCAATCTCACTGCCACCGACCGGATTCCGGCGGGCCACAAGGTGGCCGTGAAGCCGATCGCAACGGGTGAACCGATCCACCGCTACGGCCAGATCATCGGCTTCGCCACGCAGCCGATTGCACCGGGCCAGCACGTGCACACGCAGAACTGCGGCATGGGCGATTTCTCGAAGGACTACGCCTACGGCGTCGACGTGAAGCCGACGCCGAACTTCGATCTGCCGGCGACGTTTCAGGGCATCCGCCGTCCGGACGGCCGCGTGGCGACCCGCAACTACATCGGAATTCTCACCAGCGTGAACTGCAGCGCGCATGTCGCACAGGTCGTTGCCGACGTGTTCAAGCGCAATCCGTTCACCGGCCACGATCCGCTCGCCGACTATCCGAATGTCGACGGCGTCGTCGCGCTGACCCACAAGACCGGCTGTGGCATGACGCAGCACGAGCCGCTGCGGCTGCTGCGCCGGACGCTCGGCGGCTTCGCGCGGCACGTGAACTTCTCACACGTGATCGTGCTCGGCCTTGGCTGCGAGATGAACCAGATCGGCGGTTTCCTCGAAGAGCAGAAGCTTGCGGGCCGTTTGCGCGCCATGGACATTCAGGATGTCGGCGGTTCGCGCAAGACGGTCGAGAAGGCGATCGCCTTCGTGAAGGAAGTGCTCGCGGATTCCAACAAGGTCAAGCGCGAGACGGTGCCTGCGAGCGAGCTGATGGTCGCGCTCCAGTGCGGCGGTTCGGATGGTTACTCGGGCGTCTCCGCCAATCCGGCGCTCGGCGCCGCGAGCGATCTCATCGTTCGCCACGGCGGCACCGTGATCTTGTCCGAAACGCCGGAAACCTATGGCGCCGAACATCTGCTGACGCGCCGCGCGGTGAGCCGCGAGGTCGGCGAAAAGCTCGTTGCGCTGATGCGCTGGTGGGAGGAATACACCGAGCGCGAAGGTGCGGAGATGGATTCCAACCCGAGCCCCGGCAACAAGGCCGGCGGTCTCACGACCATTCTCGAAAAGTCGCTCGGTGCGATGGCGAAAGCCGGGAGCACCAATCTCGTCGACGTCGTGCAGTACGCCGAAGAGGTGAAGGCGAAGGGCTTCGTCTTTATGGACACGCCGGGCTTCGATCCGGTGGCGGCGACCGGGCAGGTGGCGGGCGGCGCGAATCTCGTCTGCTTCACGACCGGGCGCGGCAGCGTGTTCGGCTGCAAGCCATCGCCGTCGATCAAGCTCGCGACCAACACGCCGATGTTCACGCGCATGGAAGACGACATGGACGTGAACTGCGGCACCATCCTCGACGGTTCCGAAACCGTGCAGGAGTGCGGCCAGCGCATTTTCGAGCTGATCCTGCGCACGGCCTCCGGCGAGCCGACCAAGAGCGAGAGCTTCGATTTCGGCGGCGCGGAATTCGCGCCATGGGTGATCGGCGCAACGATGTAGTTGCATTCGGCGCGGCGGCTGTGTTCAATGACGATCGTCATTTAAGAACACGTGCGTCCGGAGGAACCGCCCATGCCGAAAGCCAAAGCAGCCTTGATCATTGGGGCAGGCGACGCCACCGGCGGCGCGATCGCGCGCCGCTTCGCGCGTGGGGGCTACGTCGCCTGCGTGGTGCGGCGGCATGCGGACAAACTCGCTGATCTCGTCAGCAAGATCGAAAGCGAAGGCGGCCAATGCCGTGCGTTCGGCGTCGATGCGCGCAAGGAAGAGGAGATGGTCGCGCTGATCGAGACCATCGAGCGCGAGGTCGGCGAGCTGGAAGTCGCCGTCTTCAACATTGGCGCCAACGTCAATTTCCCGATCCGCGAGACCACGAGCCGCGTCTACTTCAAGGTCTGGGAAATGGCGTGCTTCTCCGGCTTCCTCACCGGGCGTGAGGCGGCGAAGGTGATGGTGCCGCGCGGGCGGGGCACGATCCTGTTCACCGGCGCTTCCGCCAGCATGCGCGGCCGTACCGGTTTCTCGGCGTTTTCAGGTGCCAAGCATGCGCTGCGCTCGCTGGCGCAATGCATGGCGAAAGAGCTCGGTCCGGAGGGCATTCACGTCGCGCACGTGGTGGTCGACGGCGCCATCGATACGGCCTGGATTCGCGAAAACTTCCCGGACCGCGCCGCGCTGAAATCGAAGGACGGCATTCTCGATCCGGAAGCGATCGCCGAGAACTACTGGCTCTTGCACAAGCAGCCGCGCAACGCCTGGACGCACGAGATGGATCTGCGGCCCTGGCTTGAAAGCTGGTAGAGGCTGGAAGCCTGGTAAGCCGCAAACCCAATCAAGAAAAGCAATTCATTCAGGAACGAAACGCAGGGAGATGATCATGACCAAGTTGGAGTATCATTTCGATTACGGCAGCCCGAACTGCTATCTCTCGCACCGTGTGATCCCGCACATCGAGAAGCGCACCGGGGTGAAGTTCGAGTATGTGCCGATCCTGCTCGGCGGCGTCTTCAAGTCGACCAACAACCAGTCGCCGATGATGGCGTTCAAGGATGTCCGGAACAAGCTGATGTATCAGCAGGCCGAGACCCGGCGTTTCGTCGCCCGCCACGGCCTGGCGAAATTTGCCATGAATTCTCACTTTCCCGTCAATACGCTGCAGATCATGCGCGGCACCTGCGGCCTCGTTGGCAAGCCGGACTTCATGAAGTATGTGGAGGTGCTGTCCTGCGCCATGTGGGAAGACTCGAAGAAGATGGATGACCCCGAGGTCATCACCGCGACGCTCGATGCCGCGGGTCTTGACGGGAAAGGCTTCATGGCACTGACACAGGATGCGAACGCCAAGGCGCTGTTGCTCTCCAACACCGAGAAGTCGGTGGCGCGCGGCACCTTCGGCGCCCCGACGTTCTTCGTGGACGGCGAGATTTACTTCGGCAAGGATACGCTCGATGAGATCGAGCGCGTCATAGGAGCGGCAAAAGCCGCCTAAGAGGGTGGAATGAGCAAGGGCCCAAAGCCAACGGGTTTACGCAAGGGACTGACGAGCTACGGCGATCCGGGATTTTCGCTGTTCCTGCGCAAGGCCTTCATCAAGGCGATGGGCTACTCGGACGATGCGCTGACGCGGCCCATCGTCGGCATCACCAACACCTACAGCGACTACAATCCCTGCCACGGCAACGTGCCGCAGCTGATCGAGGCGGTGAAGCGCGGAGTCATGCTGGCCGGTGCGATGCCGATGGTGTTTCCGACCATCTCGATTGCGGAAAGCTTCTCGTATCCGACGTCGATGTATGTGCGCAACCTGATGGCGATGGACACGGAAGAGATGATCCGTGCCCAGCCGATGGACGCGGTGGTCGTCATCGGCGGCTGCGACAAGACGTTGCCGGCGCAGATCATGGGCGCGGCAAGCGCCGATCTTCCGATGATCGTCGTGCCGGTCGGACCGATGGTCGTCGGCCATCACAAGGGCGAGGTGCTGGGCGCCTGCACCGATTGCCGCCGCATGTGGGGCAAGTATCGCGCCGGTGAAATCGACGAGGCGGAGATCGAGGCGGTAAACGGCCGTCTCGCACCGTCGGTCGGCACCTGCATGGTGATGGGTACGGCGAGCACGATGGCCTGCGTCACCGAAGCGCTCGGTCTCTCGCTGCCGATGAGCGCGACAATTCCGGCGCCGCATTCCGAACGCGTGCGTTCGGCGGAGGCCAGCGGCAAGCGCGCGGCGGAGATGGCAGCCTCTGGCGGGCCTCGCCCAAGCGAAATTCTCACGCCTGCCGCGTTCAAGAACGCGCAGGTGGTGATGCAGGCGATCGGCGGATCGACCAACGGCATCGTGCATCTCTCGGCCATGGCCGGCCGTACGCCGCACAAGATTGATCTTGAGGAGTTCGATGCCATCGGCCGCCGGGTGCCGATGCTGATCGATCTCAAACCGTCGGGCCAGCACTACATGGAGCACTTTCATCATGCCGGCGGCGTGCCGAAGTTGATGAAGGAGCTTGGCGACCTGCTCGACCTCGATGCAAAGACGGTTGCGGGCGTGACGTTGCGTGAGATCGTCGCCAAGGCCGAGGAAGTGCCGGGGCAGGACGCGATCCGTCCGCGCTCCAATCCGATCAAGAAGGAAGGCTCGATGGCGGTGCTGCGCGGCAACCTCGCGCCGCGCACCGCGATCATCAAGCAGGCGGCGGCGACCGAGAAGCTTCTGCAGCACACAGGCCGCGCGGTGGTGTTCGAGTCCGTCGAGGACATGACCCTGCGGATGGACGATCCGAACCTCGACGTGAACGCCGACGATGTTCTGGTTCTGCGCAATGCCGGGCCGAAGGGCGCGCCGGGCATGCCGGAAGCCGGCTATCTGCCGATCCCGAAGAAGCTGGCGCAGCAGGGCGTCAAGGACATGGTGCGCATCTCCGACGCGCGCATGAGCGGCACGGCATTCGGCACCATCGTGCTGCACATCTCGCCGGAGTCCGCCGTCGGCGGGCCGCTGGCGCTGGTGCGTAACGGCGACAGGATCAAGCTCGACGTTGCCGGGCGACGCATCGATCTGCTTGTCGACGAGGCGGAGCTGACAAAGCGCCGTCAATCCCTGAAAATTGATGCAAATCCCGATTGGGCCGAACGCGGCTACGCCTATCTCTTCCACAAGACGATCACGCAGGCCGACGAAGGTTGCGACTTCGACTTCCTGGCACGGGGTGGCCCGCCGCGCGAATGACGGAACCCGGTGTCGCTTTGCTTCGTTGAGTCCCACCCAGGGCGGGAGAGCAGCATGAGCACGATGACACTGACCGCAGAAGAGCATGCGGATCGCCGCCGCCGGGTGTGGGCCATCTTCTCGAGCTCGTCCGGTAACCTGGTCGAGTGGTACGACTTCTACGCCTACGCCTTCACCGCGCTCTACTTCGCGCCCGCGTTCTTCCCCAAAGGCGATCAGACCACGCAACTGCTGCAGACGGCGGCCGTGTTCGCGATCGGCTTCCTGATGCGTCCGATCGGCGGCTACATCTTCGGCTTCATCGCCGATAAATACGGCCGCAAGACTTCGATGGTCATCTCGGTCCTGATGATGTGCGGCGGCTCGCTCGCGATCGCGCTGCTGCCGACGTTCGAGACGATCGGCATTGCCGCGCCCGCGCTGCTCTTGCTGTTCCGGATGCTGCAGGGTCTGTCGGTCGGCGGCGAATACGGTACCAGTGCCACCTACATGAGCGAGGTGGCGCTGCCCGGCAAACGCGGATTCTTTGCATCGTTCCAGTACGTGACCCTGATCGGCGGGCAGCTCTTGGCCTCGCTGGTCGTCCTGATCGTGCAACTGTCGATGACGGATGCTGAATTGCGCGCCTGGGGCTGGCGCATCCCGTTCTTCATTGGCGCGCTCTGTGCCGTCGTCGCGCTTTATTTGCGCGTGTCGCTGCATGAGACGTCGTCCGCCGACAGCCGCGCGCACAAGGAAGCTGGATCGCTGAAGGCGATCTTCACCAACCACCTGAAACCGTTCCTGCTCGTGCTCGGCTACACGGCCGGCGGTTCGCTGATCTTCTATACGTTCACCACCTACATGCAGAAGTATCTCGTCAACAGCGCGCACATGCACGATCGCACCGCGAACATCGTCATGACCTGCGTGCTGTTCACCTACATGATTATGCAGCCGGCATTCGGCGCGCTGTCCGATCGGATCGGCCGCAAGACCTCGATGCTGCTGTTCAGCGGGCTGGCGACGCTCTCCGTCGTGCCGATCATGTACGCCATCAAGGGCGTCACCAGCCCGTATGCGGCATACGGACTGATCGTGCTCGCGCTGGCGATCGTCTCGTTCTACACGTCGATCTCCGGCCTCGTGAAAGCCGAGATGTTTCCACCGGAGGTGAGGGCGCTCTCCGTCGGCTTCGCCTACGCCATTGCCAACGCGCTGTTCGGCGGCTCAGCCGAATACGTCGCGCTGTGGTTCAAGGACCGCGGCATGGAGACGGACTTCTACTGGTACGTGACTGTGATGTGCGCGATCGCGCTGGTCGCGTCGATCCTGATGCCGGACCCCAAGATCAAGGGGTACCTGCACGGGCACGAGTCCGATCCGAAGTAATCAGTAGGTGGCGCGGCCGCCGGAGAGATCGAACACGCCGCCGGTGGTGTAGGCGCATTCTTCCGACGCCATCCATGCGACCATCGAGGCCAGCTCCTCGACCTTGACGAAGCGCTCGCGCGGAATCTTCGACAGCATGAAGTCGATGTGCTGCTGGGTGAGCTGATCGAAGATCGCGGTCTTTGCCGCGGCGGGCGTCACGCAGTTCACCGCGATGTTGGTCTTCGCGAGTTCCTTGCCGAGCGACTTGGTCAGCGCGATCACGCCGGCCTTCGACGCCGAGTAGTGCGCGGCGTTCGGGTTGCCTTCCTTGCCGGCGATGGAGGCGATGTTGATGATGCGGCCGTAGTTCTGCTTCTGCATCGACGGCACGACGGCCTTGCAGCAGATGAACGGGCCGTCGAGGTTGATGCGCATCACCTTGCGCCATTCGTCGAGGTCGGTTTCCCACACGGTCTTGTTGATGCCGGCGATGCCCGCGTTGTTGACGAGAATGTCGATCTTGCCGAGTGCCTTCAGCGTCGCATCGCGCGCCTTCTCGACACCTGCCAGATCGGATACGTCGACCTTCACGACGCTGACTGCGTCGCCGATCTCCTTCGCAGTCTTGCTTGCGAGCGCATCGTCGAAGTCCCAGATCGCGACTTTCGCGCCGGAGGCGACAAAGCGCTCGGTGATGGCGCGGCCGAAGCCCTGCGCACCGCCGGTGACGACCGCGCAGCGGCCGGTGAGATCGATCTTGTTCATGCCAATTCTCCGATTGCCTTAGAGCGTCCAGCCGCCATCGGCGATGTGCGCGACGCCGGTGGTGAATGAGCTTTCGTCGCTGGCCAGATAAACCACCAGCGCAGCCATCTCTTCTGCCGTGCCGAGGCGGCCCATTGGCTGACGGCTGACGAACATTTCGCGTCCGCCGGCTCCGAGCGCAGCCGCGCGATCGAGCATCGAGGGCGTCTCGATGGTGCCGGGGCAGATACAGTTGCAGCGGATGCCCTTGGTGATGAAATCGACCGCGACGGCGCGGGTGAGGGCAGCGACCGCTGCTTTCGTTGCCGAATAGACGTAGCGGTTCGGCGCGGCCTTGAACACGCCGGCGGCGGAGGCGACGTTGACGATCGATCCGCCACCGCCGGCCAGCATGCCGGGCAGAAACGCCTTGATCGTTCGGTGCATCGACTTGACGTTGAGGTCGAACGAGAAGTCCCAGTCGTCTTCCGAGCATTCGAGCACGGAGCCGTTGTGCACGAAACCGGCGGCGTTGAGCAGCACGTTGATATTGCCAACCTGTTTCGCCATTGCACTGACGGCGGCGGTGTCGCGCGCGTCGAGCTTGTGGGTTTCCTTGACGCCGTAGCTCTTGAGGTCGGCCATCGCCGCCTCGTTGAGATCGGTCGCGATCACCGTCGCGCCTTCGCGCGCAAAGGCGATGGCGCAGGCGCGGCCGATGCCGGCTGCCGCAGCGGTGACGAACGCGCGCTTGCCCTTGAGACGGTCAGTCATTGTCTTGTCCTTGGTCTCAATGGTTGTCGCGTGCGACACCGAAGGTGCCGGCAAGGTTGTGGTAGCGCGTGGCAAGCTCCATGCAGGCGCCGCTCGACTGCTGGCCGACCGTATTACGATAGAGCTCCTGCCAGGGCGTCTGGTTCTCGGCATGGCCGAAGCCACCCTTGGCCATCAGCGCCTTCCGGCGCTCCGCCAGTTCGGCGTCAGAGATCAGAATGTTGGCTTCGCCCTTGTTGAGGTCGATGCGCACGCGATCGCCGGTCTTCAGCAATGCGAGGCCGCCGTTGGCTGCTGCTTCCGGCGACGCGTTGAGGATCGAAGGTGATCCCGAGGTGCCGGACTGGCGGCCGTCGCCGATGCACGGCAGGGACGTGATGCCCTTTTTGATCAGCGCCGCCGGCGGCTGCATGTTTACCACTTCCGCGCCGCCGGGATAACCGATCGGGCCGACGCCGCGGACGAACAGCATGCAGTGTTCGTCGATCTTCAGCGATTCATCGTCGATGCGGTCATGATAATCCTCCGGCCCCTCGAACACGATGGCGCGGCCTTCGAACGCGTTCTTGTCCTTCGGGTTCGATAGATAGCGGTCGCGGAATTCCTTCGAGATCACGCTGGTCTTCATGATCGCCGAGTCGAACAAGTTGCCACGAAGCACGACGAAGCCCGCGTCCTTTACGAGCGGTTTGTCGTAGGTCCAGATCACGTCGGCATCGGGCGGCGTGGCGGCGCGGCAGTTGTCGCCCATGGTCTTGCCGTTCACCGTGAGTGCGTCCTCGTGGATGCGTTTGTGCTTCATCAGCTCCTGCACAACCGTCGGCACGCCGCCGGCGCGGTGATACTCCTCGCCGAGGTAGAAGCCGGCCGGCTGCAGGTTCACCAGCAGCGGCACGTCGTGGCCGTGCGTCTGCCAGTCGTCGATCGACAGCTCGACGCCGATGTGACGCGCCAGCGCATTGATGTGGATCGGTGCATTGGTCGAACCGCCAATCGCCGAGTTGACGACGATGCAGTTCTCGAACGCCTTGCGCGTGAGGAAATCTGATGGCTTCAGATCTTCCCACACCATCTCGACCGCACGCTTGCCGGTCTCGTATGCGATCTGGCCGCGCTCGCGATACGGAGCAGGGATCGCGGCGCAGCCCGGCAGCGAGAAGCCGAGCGCTTCGGCGAGCGAGTTCATCGTCGAGGCGGTGCCCATGGTGTTGCAGTGGCCGACCGAGGGTGCCGACGACGCCACGATGTCCATGAACTCCTCGTAACCGATCTCGCCCGCGGCCATGCGCTCGCGCGATTTCCACACCACGGTGCCGGAGCCTGTGCGTTCCTTATTCCACCAGCCGTTCAGCATCGGCCCGCCGGAGAGCACGATCGCCGGGATGTTCACGGTCGCCGCTGCCATCATGCAGGCGGGCGTGGTCTTGTCGCAGCCGGTCGTCAGCACGACGCCGTCGAGCGGATAGCCGTAGAGAATTTCGACAAGGCCGAGATAGGCGAGGTTGCGGTCGAGTGCGGCGGTCGGGCGCTTGCCGGTTTCCTGGATCGGATGGGTCGGAAACTCCATGGCGATGCCGCCGGCCTCGCGGATGCCTTCGCGGACGCGATGCGCCAGTTCGAGGTGATGGCGGTTGCAAGGGGAGAGGTCGTTGCCGGTCTGGGCGATGCCGATGATCGGCTTGCCGGACTGCAATTCTTTCCGTGTCAGACCGTAGTTCAGATAGCGCTCGAGGTAGAGCGCGGTCATGCCGGGGTTGTGCGGATTGTCGAACCACAGGCTCGAGCGGAGTTTGCGCTTGCCGCTGCCGTTGTCGCCCTTGGTTGCCATGAAAATCCTCCCGCACTGCAGATCGTTATTCGCGAACGGCGCCTGCAGGCCGCCTTTCACGCTCCTGCGACTTTAGTCAGGCTCAAAAGATAGCGCTACCATTTTTTCGGCAACAGGCCGGATGGCGCTTATGCGACTTTGGCCGAGCTTTGACGGACCATCAGCTCGAAGCCGAGATCGACGATCGGCTGTTCCGGCCGGCGGTTTTCGATTGTCTCCGTCACCATTGTCACCGCATGCCGCCCCATCTCGTAGCGGTTGGTGCGCACACTGGTGATCGAAGGCACGGAGGACGCGGAAAACTCGAGATCGTTGAAGCCGACGATGGCCATCTGGTCGGGTACGGCAATCTGCCGCCGCTCGCATTCGAACACAACACCGAGCGCCAGGTCGTCGTTGACGCAGAACACTGCATCCATGTCCGGTGCGCGGATGAGAAGGTCGGCGAACAGCGTGCCGCCCATGGTCACGGATGTCGGCACCGGCGTCGTGACGATCAACCGCTGGTCGAGCAATCCGGCTGCTTTCATCGCGTCGCGATAGCCGTCGAAGCGCCGCTGCACGCGCGGATCCATGCGGGCGCCGAGAAAACCGATGCGCTTGCGGCCCTGCGACAGAAGGTGAGAAATGGCTGTAAAACCGGCGTCATAATGGGAGAAGCCGACCATCATGTCGACCGGTTCATTGCCGATTTCCATGATCTGGACGATCGGACAGTTCATCGCCTGCATCACCGTGCGCGATTCCGCCGTCTGGTTGATGCCGGTCACAATCAATCCCGCCGGCTTCTGCGCCTGGAAAAGGCGAAGCAGTTTTTCTTCCTGCAGGATGGAGTAACGCGTGTTGACGAGCTGAATGCTGTAACGGCTGTTTTGCGCCACGTCGTAGATGCCGCGCAGCACGTCCGAGAACACATTATTGGTCAGGGACGGGATCAGAACGCCGATGACTTCGCTGCGCTGCGACGCAAGCGCGCGTGCCGCAAGATTGGGCACGTACCCAAGCTCCTTCGCTGCGCTTTCCACACGTTCGCGCTTGCTGATCGAGAGGGCTTCGGGGTTACGGAAGAACCGGGACGCGGTGATCGGGCTGACGCCGGCGAGCTTGGCGACATCGGTCAGCCGGGCTTCGCCCGATTTCGTCCGGTTGCGTCTCATGGGTGCGTCATATCACACGCGAACTGTCATTTGAACGAATATTGACAGCGCTACCATCGGATTGCTAGCCTCAATGTTAAGGTTGGAAAAATTCTCGATTTCGATGGTGAGCGCTGAAAGTATCGTCGGCGCCGGCCATCGAGGTCGGTCAATGAGAGCTGTGGCGGCGCATGCCGACTGCGGCCGGCTTTGGGAGAAGCGTATGGAGTCGCAGATATGGCGTCTGTGAAGATTCAGGACGTTCGGAAATCGTTCGGCGGTTTCGAAGTCCTCCACGGCGTCACGGTCCCGATCGAGGATGGACAGTTCGTCGTGCTCGTCGGTCCGTCCGGCTGCGGCAAGTCCACGCTGCTGCGCATGCTGGCGGGTCTTGAGAACATCACCTCGGGTACGATTTCGATCGGCGAGCGCGTCGTCAACGACGTGCAGCCGAAAGAGCGCGACATCGCCATGGTGTTCCAGAATTACGCGCTGTATCCGCATATGACGGTGGCGCAGAACATGGGCTTCTCGCTGAAGCTGCGCGGCACCGACCAGTCGACCATCGACAGCAAGGTCAAGAAGGCCGCCGACATCCTCGCGCTCAGCGCACTGCTCGACCGCTATCCGCGCCAGCTCTCCGGCGGCCAGCGCCAGCGCGTCGCCATGGGCCG
>FRDC01001872.1_pt1 | contig 117946 bp, 98 predicted proteins | sample 1106171 | NCBI WGS metagenome assembly FRDC01 (sample SAMEA3930566, study PRJEB13176) | freshwater metagenome | biome: Drinking water system; feature: drinking water; material: water | place: Singapore | collected 2014-12-20 | reverse complement strand
AGCAGCGCCTTGGCTTCTTGTAAATCTTTCGTAGCAAATCCTTCTGTGAACCAGACATAGAGTTCGGATAACATACTGTGTGCTTCGGCAAGTAGGGAACGTGTTACGTGTTGGGTGTTGGGTGATTCTGATTGCAGGGCTTGCTGTTGCCGAAGTCGAACGAGGCTCATCATCGCGCGCAGTTCAAAGGACTTTGCTTGTTGTTCGCGGGCAATGGCGATAGCTTTGAGGAAATGCGTTTCCGCCCCACTCGCCACTCCACTTGGGGCTAGAGACTTGAGACTAGAGGCTTGTGGGGAGGAAGGACTAGTCTCAAGCCTCAAGCCTCTAGTCTCTCTTTGCTTTTTGCCTTTTGCTTTTTGATTGGCCTGCTGAAGCGCCATCTCGCCCTGTAAGCGATACAGTTCTGCCTCCCAAAACCGTTCCTCAGTGGTGTGAATAAACTCCTCAGCTTCGGTAAAGAGTTGCCTCGCTTCGGCGACGTTTCCTGCTTTCCCGTACGCTTCGGAGAGGAGAATCAAATACGACGAAGCCCCGAGCGCTTCGCCAGTCGCTCGATAGTCAGTTAATCCCCGCCGTATCTGTTCCCCACCGTCTTTGTTATGTCCCTGCTCCACCAGCCCCCATCCTTGTGAGATGGTCGCCATGGCTAACTGATGGGTGAAGCCCTGGTCGGTGCAAAGCGCGATCCACTCCTCTTCTAATGGTTGACTGGCATGTTCCTCACCGCGGAGGCGATGAATCCTCGCCGCCCAGCCCAGCGCATACGCGAGACTGAAGGGATGAGACAATTGCCGAGCCAACGCGAGTGTTTCTTGACTGCGCTGCAAGGCTTGGTCTGGATAGCCCAGGAGCCACAGCACAAACGCGAGCTGAGAAAGACTCATCACTCCCGGATCATACAGATGTCCAAGCGCGCCGAGCTGTCCTGGTTTGTAGAGCGTCACACTCTGTTCCAGATGATCGCGGGCTCGGGCAAATTCCCCCATGAAGAGTAACGGTATGCCAAGAGAAAAATGCGCGACTTGCAAGAACAGGTCAAATGGCACACTCTCAGCTAGGCGCATACGCTCTTCAGCCACACGATGGGCCGCCGGCAGCTCCGCCCGTAAAAGATGTAAGGCATACGGTCCGCCCAGCACCATAAACAACTGCGGTGTTTCTCCGACTTGCTGGCAGAGTTCATACGCTCGCGCATAAGCGTGCTCTAACTCTGGCGCGACATAGCCTTTGGCAAAGGCGAGTGGCGTACGAAGCAGGAGATACAACCCAAGCTCTTGTTGCGCGCGCTCAGGCGTGTCGGGCAAAGTCTGCAGCAAGGCGATGGCGCGGTTCAAGAGCGCGATCGCTTCCACATGGGCGTTCCGCGCCAGTGCATTTTCGCCAGCCTGACCTAAGTACTGCACGGCGCGCTTGATGTCCTGTCCCTGTTCAAAGTGCGCCGCGAGTTCAACAGCCACTTCCTTCGTCCGATTACCATACGCGGCCTCAAGACGTTCACCGATGCAGCGATGCAGACCTACGCGCCGCCCTGCTGAGATCTGTTCATAGAGCACCTCTTGATAGAGCGCATGCAGAAAGCGATAGCAGCCCGCGGCTGTCCCATCTGGCCAACTCCTCACGCCATTGCTGTGCACGAATTGTCTGCGGCGCGCCAGGGTTTCACAAAGCATTTCAATCTTTACGATCTCTTCTCCGAGTGCCGCCGCGACGGCAGCAACCGAGAACTCTACTCCACCCACACTTGCCGCCTCCAGTAGCGCCCGTTCTTCGGGCTTGATCCGTGTCACTTGTTGTTCGATGAATTGCCGCAGTCCGACCGGTATCACGCTTGTCTCGATAGTGCCGACAAGTGCCCACTGGTCCTCTTGCTGAGCGATCACTTTCTGTTCTACAAGTTCCTGGATGACGTTGACCATGAACAGTGGATTGCCCTCGGTCCGTTGGTGCACGACCGCTTGCAACTGCGCGGAAAGATCGCTCGTGGGAAACTGGCGAGCTAAATACTCCCCGACATCCGCCTGCGTCAGACTCGTCAACCCGAGTTCTTCACAGTGCCCATGCAGTTGTAATTCCTGTTTGACTGCGAGCAATGGATGCTCTCGTTGCAACACATCTTCGGGACGATAGGTGCCAATAATCATCAGTTGGGCAGGCGATTGACGACGAGCAATGAAAGAGACCAAATCGACCGTCGAATAATCGCTCCAATGCAGATCTTCGAGAATCAAGATTAATGGGCGATCCATCGTCAACGCTTCGAGTGCGCCCGTGAGCTCCCGCAGCATGCGTTCACGAGTCGCGCCAGCGCTCCGCTTCTGCGCCGCGTCTAATTCCGCTCCATCGAAGAGGTCTGGCATCTGCGCTACCCAGGTTGGTGCATAGCGACTCAGCAGCTCCACAACTTTTTCACCACCTTCATTGCGGCATAATTGCCCCAACGCATCATGCAGCGGCAAATACGCTTCACCGATGCCATAATGTTCAATGCACTGCCCGCGAGCATAGCAAAGAGCAGGGAGCACGGGGCTAAGAGCTGGAAAAACCGTGCCTCTTTTGGTGCCCTGCGCCGTGCTCCCTGCTCTTTGCTGCTCGTCTGCCTGACCGTGGGCTTTGGATGCTAGACTTTGCAAAAACGCGTCCACTAGCGTTGTCTTACCGATCCCTGGCTCGCCGGTCACAAAGACCACCTGACGTTGGCCAGCGCAGGCTTTGGCAAACAGGTTATGAAGAGCAGTCAATTCGGCGTCACGGCCAACGAAGTTGGGAGGTGGAGAGGGCAATTCTCCACTGAACTTTTGACTTTTGCCCTTTGACTTTTGACTTTCCTCTTCTTGACTACTGACGACTGACTGCTGCCCCCTGACGACCTCAGCAATGAATCGATACCCGCGTTTCGGTACCGTCGCAATGAAACGCGGCTGTTTGCTGTCGTCGCCTAAAGCTTTGCGCAACTCGGTGATGCAGACGGTTAAGACACCTTCGGCAACATAGGTGTCGGGCCAGATCGCATTCAGGATTTCCTCTTTTGTCGCCAACTGCCCTGGGTGTTCTAAGAGATAACACAGCAACGCAAAGGTTTTTGCCCGCAGTACCACCTCTTGCCCGTGGCAGAGCAAACTGCCCGCTCCAGTATCCACCTCAAACGGCGGAAAGAGAAAGAAACGTTCTATAGTCATGGCGTACATACTCTCCCAATTCACAAAAAAATCGTGAAGATAAATTGAAGAGCAGCTTAGGTAGTTGTAGAGACTCTTCTTCTCCCGCTTCGTGAAGCCCATCACAGACCGGAACACCACAGCCACGGGTAATGACGCCCAGCAGGAAATTGGGACAGAAAAGGCCAATCATCACCGGCCACTTGCGTTGACGTCATGAAATGAGGCTCAACATACCGTTGCGCATGGTTGTGTATCCTTGCCAATAAGATCTTTGCCGATGGCACACGATGGGTTCCCTACGTGTGTCCTTGCCACACCCACAACTACGCAACTGCAAAGCCTGTACCAGCGGTGACATAAAGAACGACGTATTCACTACGGTCTTGCTCACACGGATGTCCCACTTTTGCGCCAACCATTCCCACTTTTGCGACGACCACTTCGGTGCAACCGCTGCGTTGCGTATTTTTCCCTACAGTCGGTGCACGCAGTCGCTTGGCCTCGCCTTTGCTAAGAACAATAAGGGGAATCGTCGCATTTGCCGCAAGCAACACGACAACGTTTTTGCAAGAGGAGGTCTGGTCATGCGTAAAGGCAGTGCTCTGATGGGAAAAGTCATTGTCACCTATGACACCGGCGAACAGATCGGTACCGTGGCCGACCTGCTGTTTGATTTGGGGAACAATCAGCTTCTCAGCGTTATCATCAGCGAAAACGAAGGACTCCCCTCCTCGCCTGTTGTCAGGCTGGACCACGTGCAGGCACTCGGGGCCGATGCTGTGATCATAGCGTCGCGCGCCCAGGTCCAGCCGCTCGACACGATGCCAGAGTCTCACCTCCGGTTACAGCGTGACCTGCGTCGCGTGCCGTTACTCGTGTTCACCACAGACGGGCGGGCTCTGGGTACGCTGGTGGATGTCTATGTCGATGAACACACCGGTGCGGTGCAAGGCTACGAAGTGTCCGGTGGGGCGTTCGCGGCAGAGTCATTCGGCATCTCGTTCGTTCCATCATCACAAGATGTCCGTGTCGGCACCAGCGTCGTAATGGTTCCGGCTGAGACAGCGACACTCATGTTAGAGCACGTGGAAGAGTCCACGACGGTACCCGTCGCTGAACATGGCGAAGCCGAGTCCGGGGCACGCCAGTTTCTTGAGGCCGCGCAGTTGCCGGCACAGAAACCACAGACGGTCGAAGAAACACGCGGGCGCCGCGTACGCTGTGCCGTGCAAACCGATGATGGTCTTATTATCGCCGCTCAAGGTCAGATTGTTACCGAGGCCATCATCGAAAGTGCCCGTACACATCATCGTGAGCAGGCACTGCAAGACGCCGTGTACCAGACGACACTCCCTCATCGCGTCGGTGAAGAGGCCATGTCTCTCCTGTCGCGGAGCCGCGATCGCGTCCGCGAAAAAGCAGCACACCTAGTGACAGGGAGCGAAAGAGTCTGGGATCAGGTCAAAGGCACGGTGACGCACCTCGTGCATCGCGGCAAGCACCACAATGACCAGAGCGAATCCGGTGGCAACTCCACCGACGTCACTTCTACGGGAGACGAACGTACGCACGCGCACCACGATGACCATCGTCGTCCGTAAGGTGCGCGTCTCTTACGGTCTGCCCTTTGGTGTCTCATGCTGTTGCATCGGGCGAGTTTCCTGTGGCAGCGGAAACGGAAATGGCTCATCTTTGTCCCACTGCCCAGAGAAGATGATCTTACAACTGCGGGATGGGCAGGTGCCGGTAAACTGATAGTCATACACGAAGTTGATGTCGTTCGTACCAAAGTCGCCTTCCAGATTGAACACCCGTCGTTGGGTACAACCACCAGTGGGATTGGTCGTCGTCGGCTGAGAAAAGAGCGCAAACGCTTGTCCGGGCTCGATCTCGCCAGACAACACCACCCCATTCTCGAACCCAGACGTCGCACGCAAAGCCGTGCCGTCCTGGGAGATGCGAAACGTCGCACGGACTTGTTGTTCAGGCGGTGCAAAACCACAGGTATTCGTCGTCAGTGCCCCACGGTAGTCATACTTGCCTTCGACATCGCGCACCTCAGCAGCGCCTTTGCTCACCATGACGAAACTCTGTGTGCTTTCCTGCCACTGCAGAGTCGTCTTTTCCCCAGTCCGCGGGAAGTTGGGGATGGTCACACTCGCTGCCCCCTGACGCAAGAATTCAACACCGGGGGTAATCACTCTGAAAGTGGCACTGGCAAACTCAACACCATCATCAAAGACGCGGACAGTGTGACGCCCATCGCCGAGCAGATTCCAGTTCAGCAGCAGCGCAAAGCCAGTGTTCGCGTGACCACACACACTCTGGGTATCGCCACGTGGCGAGCCGTGCAGAACTGGAACAGGTTCGCTATTATCGAACGTCGCCGTCAGCTTTGTTGCGGTACATTTCCAGCCCGACAGCAAACCGATGCCGTTTTGGACGGAGTTGATTTGCGGGATTTCTAAATTACTCTGAGCACGTGCAGACAGAGGAAGTAGGAGCCCCAGGAGCAGGCTCAGTACAACGGACTTCATACGCATCCTTTCTGGTTAAGGGAATCATTTATGACACATTATCAACTTGTGACCTCTCGCCACTCCCGGTTCTGCGGTCTCCTGGCACTCGTGTGCCTCGTCGCCGTGTTGGTGACCTCAACGAGCACCGCCCACGCCTTTTTTGACTATGGGTTCCTTGGCGGCGACTTCTCTCCCAACGAAGATGCCGCACTGTCGACGTGGAATGATATACATTTTGTATGCCACTTTGCCGACGCCCTCACTCTGCAGAAAGCCATTGATTCAGTGAGTAGCGGCAATCGGGTGCTTGTGGATCTGAGTCGCGTCTGGCAGGCGCGCACACCAACGTGCGATCTCAACGGTCCGTGGGGAGACGTAAGCCTATTTCAGGAACGGCTCCGTCCTCTTATTGCCACACTCAACGCGAATCGCTCACGGCTGTTAGCGCTGTGGTTATTTGACGAGCCGGACGGCAACCATGGTGGACCACGCGACCGAGACTTACAAGCAGCGGTGGATTATCTCCATACCGCGATTCCTGGGCTGCCTGTGTTTGTCAATTGGTTTGAAGCGAATAACAACGTGCGTATCGCCAATGTCGATTGGCATAGTACGACCAAAGGCAGAACGCCTTCCGCGCTTTCTGGGTTAGGCAAGCCGATGTTTCTGTGGTGGTTTAACAATGACGGCGACCCACACCCGGCGGTTACCAATGAGCGATGGAACTCACTAGTCGGCTATGTCTACCAAACCGCGCCACCACCGATCACTGCCGTGGGCTGGTGCTGTGACAGCATCGAGAATCGTCGTAATCCCAATAATATGAATTCAACCGAGCTGAGAGCGTTTGTCGCAAATGTGGGACAATTGCGCAAAGATACCGGTACGGTAATGCGCGCGCCGTATGCGCGTCGGCTCGAAGGTGGGTGGTATCTGTTTCGCCGCGAAAACAACGGCACCCTCTCCTATACGAATGCCTTCATCGCACCCGATTATTTCCCGCTACCGATTGGTGGCGTCTCTCCGTTCTTTCCCGCGGTGAGCCGTGAAGTGCACGCGGACGGCACCTGGATTCGTGTGTTAGGGGTAGCGCAGGATCGGCGCTTGTACGTTACGCGTGTGACACCCGAGGACCAATGGCTGCCATGGGCGGAGGTTCCAGGCCCGCGAGTTGGCGCTTCGCCTGATATGACTCGCTTTCAAGCGGTGACGTGGCAAGCGGTACTCAGCACGTCGGGAGAAGTATACGTCCAGCGCGACGGCGTTGACTCACAATGGGTGAATCTGGGTGGTCAGGGGGTTTCTTCTCCTTTCTTCAAAATTGACGATCACACCTTACGCGTCACTGTGATATGGCCTAATGGCCAGGTTCGTGCGCGCACCTGGACCGGTAGCGGCTGGACGCCGTGGCAGAGTGAGCCATGACCATCTTTATCAGTTCTCAGCGCATACCTGCCGAAATTACATCCTGCACTGCACGATGAATCTGAAATGACCCAGGAACTGGCGTATTCCTTGCATTCTTACCGACGCATGCATGAACACGAATCTCCCCAGTTGCTTGGGTTTGAAGACATCAAGGCGGTGCTCTTCGATCTTGACGGCGTCATCACCGATACTACACGCGTGCATATCGCGGCCTGGCAGATGTTGTTTGACGACTTCCTCAAGGCATGGGCACAGCGCACGCATACACGTTTTGTTCCCTTCGACACCGACGTCGATTATCGGCGATATGTGGACGGCAAGCCACGACATGACGGTATCGTCAGCTTCCTGGCCTCACGCGGCATCACCCTCCCCCACGGCAACCCTGATGACGCACCAGAGCAGGAAACCGTCTGCGGCCTTGGCAATAAGAAAAACGCGCTTTTCCATGAGGTCCTGAAGACACAGGGAGTGAGAGTCTTCGAGAAAGCAGTGGCACTGGTTCACCGACTGAAAGCACAGGGCATCAAGACTGCCGTGGTCTCGTCGAGCAAGAACTGCGTAGCGGTGTTAGCCGCGACAGGACTGACGGACTTGTTTGATGTGCGTATCGATGGCATCGAGAGTGCGCGGTTGCAGTTGCCGGGAAAGCCGGCGCCTGACACGTTCCTCGAAGCCGCACGACGACTGGGTGTCGAGTCGGCGCACGCAGCTATCGTGGAAGATGCCATCGCCGGTGTACAAGCCGGGCGCGACGGGCACTTCGGCCTTGTCATCGGCGTCGCTCGCAACGGCAATCACGCTGCGCTACGCAAACATGGCGCCGATGTGGTCGTAATGGATCTAGGAGAATTCACGCTCCAGGAACGTCAAGCTACAGAGTCCTGAGCATGGGTTGGGGCAGTGAGAAGGAAGTCATTTTGCTGCCCACTTGGCTTTTGAATAGCGTGTTTTCGTCGGGACATCGTGAGCGCAATTTCCGCAAGTAGCGAACCGGCAGTTTTTCTGCACTTCTTCGCGGAAAAAACTGCCTTATGGCGTCTTGTCGCAGCTTCCCTTGTGTTCGCGCTATTATGCGATCAAGCGGGCGATGGTAAAGGCTGCGGTTGCGGCTAAGCCGCCTACCAGCACGGTTTGCCAGCCACTCTGTACTGGGCGATTCGTGGTAAATCGCCCTTTAATGACACCGAACACGAACAAAGCAATCAGGGTCACGATGACAGAACCGGCCAAGGCTGTGGGTACGGAACGCGAGAGAAAATACGGAGCGAGAGGAATGAGCCCACCCGCGGCATAGGAGAGGCCGATCGCGAGAGCGCTATCTCGCGCCCGACCAGGGTCTGGCTCGGTCATGCCGAGTTCAAACTTGATCATGAAATCCACCCACCGTTTACGATCTGAACGAATCGCGTTAACCACCTCGGTGACCGTTTCCTCTGGTATGCCATAGCCGCGAAAAACCTGGGCGACCTCAGCGGCTTCGGTTTCAGGCAATTCGTGGGTCTCGCGCTCCTCGCGACGGCGCTCCCCGGCAAAGTGTTCCGCCTCGGTCCGTGCCGCCAAGTATCCACCCAAGCCCATGGCAATCGCCCCGGCAGCCACTTCAGCAAGGCCCGCAGTGATGATCAAACGAGTGGAGTCGATGGCTCCGGCGAGACCAGCTGCGAGAGCAAACGGCACAGTCAAGCCGTCGGACATGCCGATGACAATATCACGAATAGTTTCTGGCGCGGCAAAATGTCGCTCGGTATGCGGTAGCGTGAGCATCAGGCACCTCTCCCGCGTTCAGTCAAACTTGGCAGTCGTGTCATTTCCGTCTTGCGTGTCGGGCTGGCGGAAGAACGTGACTAAGATCGCCACGTCGGGAGCTCCTTGCACGTTATGCACGACATGGGCGTCCACTGGCACGAGAACACCAGGAGTGAGTATATGTTCCTCGCTGCCCAGGCGCAGCCAGCCTTTGCCAGTGAGTGTCTGAATCGTGATCGGGAACCGGGCGGAGTGATCGGCCAAGATCACTCCGCGACGCAAGGTGATCACCACCAACTTCCGCCACCGATCAGCCAAGAGGTTTCGTACCTCCCGATCTTTTCCTTCGCCAATTTCATGCGGCAAGATGATTGCCTCGCTCATATGCTTACTTCCTTTCAGTGGTCACTGATGGCCTGATTAGCTATTCCCCACCGCCTCAGCCAAGGGTGGAATCACAAGGAGTTTCCTCGGGCGCACCGTTTCGCTCAGACAATAGAGTACTGGCACGGCTAGGCGGGTTAAGAAAGTGGCAACAATTTCTCCCGCCATCAGTGACAGGGCGAGCCCTTGAAACATTGGGTCAAACAAAATCACCGCCGATCCGACCACCACTGCGGACGCGGTTAACAACATCGGACGGAACCGCACGGCACCAGCCTCAATGATAGCTTCTGTGATTGACTGTCCTTCTTTGCGTCGTTGTTCGGCGAAGTCGACCAGGATAATGGAGTTCCGCACGACAATCCCTGCACCAGCAATAAAGCCCACGAGTGAAGGTGCGCCAAAGATCCATCCGAGCAGCGCATGTGCCGGAATGATGCCGATCAAGCTCAATGGGATCGGCGCGAGAATCACCAATGGCACGCGAAACGACTGAAACCAGCCAACCACCAAGAGGTAAATCAGCGCTAAGACCACCGCAAAGGCGATCCCGACCTGTGAGAGAAACTCGTAAGTTGTTTGCCATTCACCGTCCCACTTGATCCCCAGCGCATTCGTGAACGGTGGCGGTTCGATAAAGAAGCGCGGAATCTCCTGGCCGGCAGAAGTACGGAGCTGGGAGAGCGCGGTATCGAGCGTCAGCATGGAGGTAATCGGATTGTCGACGGAGTCGCCGGTAACATACACGACGCGGCGAAGATTCTTGCGATTGATCACTGGCGGTGCAGTCGTCTCCTGGATGGTGACGACCTCAGACAGTGGCACGACCGTACCGGTGGAAGAGACGAGTGGGAGCTCTCGCAAGTCTTGCAGGCTAGAACGTTCGTGGCGTGGCAGTTGGAGAACGAGTGGGACTGGCGTCTTTGCTTTGGGGATATGCGCCAGTCCAACCTCCACTCCTCCTAGGGTGGCATCCAGCATCTGGACAACGTGTTGCGTGGGAATACCGTGCAAAGCGGCTTTCTCTTTGTCGACATGAAAGTGGTAGGTCGGCTGTGGGGTTTGCACACTCCAGCCGACATCGACCACATCAGGGGTTGTGGCAAACACCTCCCGCACTCGCTCGGCGGTGGCAATCTGCTGTTCATGTTGGGGACCGTAGATTTCTGCGACCAAGGTTTGCAGGACCGGTGTTCCCGGTGGCATCTCCGCGACTGTGACTCGGGCGTTGAATCGTTGTGCAAGCGCGTGAATCTGCGGACGCACGCGCAGCGCAATGGCATGACTGTCAGCCGCGCGTTCGCCCTTCGGCAGTAGGTTGACGTGAATGTCTGCCACGTGCGGGCCCTGGCGCAAGAAGTAGCGACGCATCAGTCCATTAAAATTGTACGGAGCGGCGGTGCCAATATAGAGCTGATAATCGGTGATCTCTGGCACGGTGGCGAGATAATCGCCAATCTCCCTGGTCACCTGCGCGGTGCGTTCTAAAGCAGTGCCTTCTGGCATATCGACGATCACTTGAAACTCGGCCATGTTATCAAATGGCAGCATCTTGACGGGGACGATGCCACCAATGATCAAGTACACTGCCCCAGCAAACAACGCAGTGACACTGCCTAAGAACGCCCACTGGAACAATCGGTGATTGATCAACGGACGCATCACTCGACGGTAGAGGATCGTGGTCCAGGTTTCTGGCTGGTGATCGTGCGACACTGCATGAGCCGTATCACCTTTCAACAGATGATACGCCGACCACGGTGTCACCAGGAACGCCATCAACACTGAGACGACCATCGCTAGGGTCGCTGCGATCGGAATGAGGCGAGTATAGGCGCCCAGCATGCCACTGACAAAGGCCAGCGGTAGAATCGCGAAAATGACAGCGAGTGACGCCAGCAGGAGTGGACTGCGCACTTCATTGACTGCGGTCACCGTCGTTTCCAATAGTGAGCGTCCGCTGCCCTTGGCTGACTGAAAATGACGCATGATATTTTCGACATCAACAATCGGATCATCGACCAGAATGCCAATCGAGAGGATCAAGCCAAAGAACGTAATGCGGTTCAGCGTGTAGCCGCCGTAATAAAAGAGAAAGAGTGTGAGGGCGAGCGTCGCGGGAATGGCAAGAAAGACCGCTAGCGAGGGCCGCCACCCCAAGAACAGCGCCACGATCAGCATCACGCCGCCGATGGCGATCAGCAAATGCTCAAGCAGCTCGTCCGCTTTTTCTTGAGCGGTTTCACCGGCGTTGCGCGTCACGGTCATCTGCCCATCAGCGGGAAGCAGTGCACCCTTGAGGGTATCGAGTTTCGCCAACACCTGTTCGGCCACATCGACGGCATTGGCACCAGCGCGTTTGGCGACCGTCAGTGTCACTCCCGGTGTGAGTGAGGAAGGGGCAGTGGTTCCTTTCTCGGCGGCTGCGCCGCCTGGTCCTGAAAACACGAAGTGCTGCGCTTCTTCCGGTCCATCGCTCACCGTCGCGAGATCACGCAGATACACCGGCTGGCCTGCGACTGTGCCGACCACGAAGCGTTCGAGATCCGCCACGGCGTGGACAAACCCGCCAACATTCACCAGGTACTCCTTGTTCGCCTGAGTGAAGCTGCCAGATTGTCCTTCCGCATTAGCGCCCTGCAGCGCACGGATCACCTGCGGCGCATCGATGTGAAAGGCGGCCATTCTCGCCGGGTCCAGCACAATGCGCAGTTGCCGACGTCGACCACCGATGATCGTAGTCGCGGCCACGTTATGAACGGCCCGAACTTCCTCTTCCACTTGGGCGACGACACGGCGGAGGGTGTACGTATCGTAGCGCTGACTCCAAAACGTGACGGTCAGGATTGGCACATCGTTGACCGAGCGGACCGCAACCCACGGTCGCGATGCCCCAGGAGGAAGGAACGGTAGAGCGCTTTCCAGTTTACTGTTGACCTTAACGACAGCGTCTTCTTCGTCGTCGTCAACATGAAACACGACCGTCACCATGCTCCGTCCGTGGGTTGAGGTGGAAAAGACATCTTTGACACCGACAATCTCGGCGAGCTGTTGTTCCAGCGGAATACTGACGCGACTCTCGACCTCCGTGCTACTCATGCCGGGGACATCAACGAAAACGTCCATCATCGGCACGGGGATTTGTGGGTCCTCTTCGCGTGGGGTTTGCATCAGTGCGACTCCGCCAAGCAAGAGTAACAAGATGATCAACAGCGGCGTCAGCTTTGAGTCGATGAAGAGCCGGACAACATGTTCGAGGAAGTGGCTGTTCATGGTGCAGGCTCCTCGGTCACTACCGTGCCATCGTCTAGTGTGTCCGCGCCACGCACCACCACGCGCTCGCCGGCGTCGACGCCGGATAAGATCTCAACTCCGTCATTGAGCAGTTTGCCGGTCGTCACTAGTCGCATGTGTGCACGACTCTGTGCATCGACAATAAACACACTCTGTAATTGTCCGCGTTCGCGTAGGGCGGTTTCTGGAACCAGCAGCCCAGCGCGTTGTCCTCCCACAAACTGTGCTTTCCCATACATGCCGGAACGCAAGCCGGGAGTCGGCGGGAGCGTCAGTTTGACCGTCAGCGTGCGACTCACTGGCGTCGTGGCCGGCAGCAGCTCACGCACTGTTCCAGAGAGTGTCTGCTGCAGTGCATCGATCGTCACCGTCCCAATTTGCCCTATGCGGACTTTCGTCGCATCAGACTCTCGTAGCGTCGCTTCCAAGACATAGTCGGCACTATCAAGCGCCAGAAGTGGAGAGCCAGGGGTTGCCATCATCCCGACTTCAGCTAGCCGTGCGGTGACGACGCCAGCGCGTGGCGCAGCAATGGTGGTGTAACTGAGAGTAACTTGCGCCTGCAGTACCTCAGCATTCGCCTGCGCCACTTTGGCCACGACTTGCTGCCGTTTCGCCAGCAACGCGGCTTTACTCGCAGCGGCCTGCTCCAGGGCAGCCGTCGCTGTTTTCTGTTGTGTAGCGACACCATCATATTCCTGTGGTGCGACCGAGCCGCGCTCACGCAACGCCGCATAGCGCGTGAGTGTGGTCGTAGCGAATTCTTGCTGCGCGCTTGCCGCATCGAGCGCTTTCTCGGCTGCCACAATCGCATGGTCAACCTCCGCGAGTGCATGATCAAGATCGCGTCGCCCCGCGTGCGCTTTCTGCACCTGGGCCTGGAATTCGCGGTCGTCAAGCGTGACCAACACTTGGCCAGCACGGACATGGTCACCGGCTTTCACATGCACGGCGACCACTGCACTCATAGTTTTTGCTGCAAGTACGGTTGGATGGCCAGATTTGATCGTACCGACAGCTTCAATCGTTTCTGCAATGGGCTGGGGAGTGAGTGTGGCAAGAGTGACTGTTTGGGGAGCACGTGGCGCCGCCTGCGCTGCGGTTGGAAGAGATTCTCGTGAACAACCGGTGAGTAGTAGCACACTCACAAAGAAGGCAAGAAGGTATCGGTACATACGATTTCCTCAATGTGATTACAGCGGGAGAGACAAGCGGGCGGTTTCAACCGTTTCCTCATGGGTTAGGGATCGACAGGAGCAGTGCGTCCCAAGGTGCCACTGGCCAGCTCCACCTGCGCCCATCCCACGCTACAGTCATACTGTGCCTCTGATAGGGCGCTTCGCGTATGCGTCAGCGCCTCCTCTCTCGCGAGTAAATCACTAAAAGCGCTCAACCCAGTTTGGTAGCGATCGGTGGCAATCTGCATAGCGGCCTCTGCTTCTGAGACTGCCTGTTCAGCAACAACACTACGTTCATATGCACCCTGAAGCGTCGCACGTGCCTCACGCACTTCGAGTTTGATACGACTCGTTGCCTGCGTACGGAGGGCCTGGATACGCCGCAAGCCTGCCGTTGCCTCTGCCACGCCAGCCGCATCAGCCCCACCATTGAAGAGGTTCCATTGCGCGACCACCCCAACCGACCAATTATCTCGACCCCGCGCGGGAAAGTTGGGATGATGCAGATCATAACTGGCAACTGCTCTGATGGTTGGCAGAAACGCGGCTCGCGCCTGGCTCATCACGTGGTGCTGCGCCTGTTCGTCAAACGCGAGTTGCTGATAGTCTGGACGGTGCGCCAGCGCTTGTTGTTCGAGATCGGCAACGGTTGACAACGTTCCGCCACAGCGCACGAGCCGATCGTCGATGCCCCACGTGGTATCGAGCCCAACTCCCATCGCCTCGTTGAGGCGGGCCTGTGCAAGGGTGAGCTGATGTGTCGCCACAATGTGTTGTTCATTCAGCGCTGCACGGCGAACAGCGGCGGAGAGGACATCAGCTTTGACGACCAGTCCATTGTCAAAGCGTTGTTGCGCAACACGGGCGATCTCCTGAGCTGTAGCAATAGCCGCGCTGAGGACTGCGATCTTCTTCTGGGCAAGGAGTACCTGATAATACCTGCTTGTCGTCGCAAATATCACTTCTTGCCTCTGTCGGTGAGACCGTGAGCTACTCGCCTGGTATTGCAGTCGCGCCTGTGCCAATGCCGCACTGGTACGACCACCAGCATAGAGAGATTGCGACAGAGACACAGTTGAATGGAAATTGCTCACCGCCGTAGGACTCGTCAGGGTTGCAACACTAAAGTCTTGCGCTGAGAATCGACCCTGACTCAGTTTGGTGCCGAACACTCCAATCGGATCATTCGTGCGCGTGTAGATCTCCTGGACCTGCAGTGTTGGGAGATAGCTCGCGCGAGCACGAGCGACGCCAGCTTGCGCGATGGCCTGCTCAGCGTCCGCTTCCCACACGCGCGGGTTCTGTTCCAAGGCAAGCGCAACGGCATAGTCGAGGGTAAGCGTGGGAGGGATGTCGTCCGCCCGACCCGTGATGGGAATCCACAGTATGCAAATCAGCAAAATGATAGAGCGTAAGACTGCCATGCCGCCTCCGGGTGTGGATGATGATGCCACCGTATGCGCGAGGGGACTGCCAGCATCGCCGAACACGGGCATCACTCTTTGTGTTGGCATACTATAGGCACGCTTACGTCATGTGTCAAGTTAAGTATTTGATTTTATTGAAGAAAATGAAACTGAAAATCATTCTCGTTTTCAACGATGGCAGCCCCAGCGTGCGCTATGCGCACGCTACCCGCATGTGCCAATGTCTTGTGGTTCGATTTAGTCTCAGCATGCTCACGCAGGGTCCAGAGGACGGTACGTCTTCTGCTACGGGAGTTGCAAGTGAAAAGCGTGCGGCCGCACCGTCAGTACGGAACAGGGAGTGATGCGTGTCACTTTTTCTGCGACGCTACCCAGTAGCATTCGCGTCAACCCCGAGCGGCCATGTGTCCCCATCACTATCACCTCGACCTGGCGTTCGTTCGCCACTGCCGCAATCGTTGCTGCGGCTCTTCCTTCTACAGTCACTTTTTCCCAGGACACGGTACTGGGCACGGACACTTCGCTCAGAAAGTTCTGCCACTCAGGTTCCAGTTCCTCAGCCGTTGGCAGAAGCTGCCACGCCGCGGGTACGTCATACGGTGCAGCCAGGGGAGTCGAGAGATCGAGCACATGGAGAAAGACGATCTGGCTCTCGTACAGCTCTGCCAGTGCGACCGCTTGTTGTGCCGCTTGTTTCGCCCCCTCGGAAAAATCGGTCGGCACCAGGATCGTGTTCACTGTCTTGGGCCAGTCCCGTTTGGCGATCAGCACTGAGGCTGGCGTTTTGCGTACTATGCGTTCTGCTGTGCTCCCCAGGAGACGCTCTTCTCCTGGCGGGCTGACGCCCACCACAACGAGATCGGCTGCCCAGTCGCGTGCGACTTGAATCAGCTCGACGAAGGGTTTGCCGATCCGCACGTCGGTTTCGACAGCAAGATCGGTGAATTCTGGCCCGGCCGCCACCGTGTGCAGTTGTGGGCGGAGTTTGGTAGCGATTTCTTCCGCTGATATCCGGTTAGAAAGGAAAAGCTTATACTTATAGGTGGGAAACGGTTCCACCACGTGAAGCACGTACAACGCCGCGCTCGTCCGTTTGGCAAGCTGGCGTGCAGTGCGTAGTGCGATCTCTCCTTCCGGCAGCAGATTATAGCCAACGAGAATGCGACCAAGCGTGGGCATGGTATCCTCCTATAGTGCTCAGTAACGATTTCCAATAGAGCAGGTCTCGTGTTGTCCTCGACGGCCAACACGGACAAGAACAAGAGACCATTAACCTTTAACGACAACCATCACTGCGGTTCGCGTAGCCCCTCCAGCGCGCGGCACGGCCCGAGGATGATCATGAGGACCATGCCGCGTCGCGCTTCCTCGCGATGTAACTGACGTAACCATTGGTGACGTCGGGCAATGGGAGTTGCCTGCACCCTCAGCGCTGGGGCTGGACGGGTGCGTACTGGAATCGGCGGTCCCTCGGGCATCGACGGCGCAGGAACGGGTGGAAGAGGAAGTGGGAGCGACGATGCCGGTGGTTGACCTGCAGCTCTCTCTTCCTCTGCACGCTGCCACTCGATCAGGTACGGCAAAATGTAGCGGCCGAACAACGCGATGAGGAGGACTAGCAGTGCAATAAATTGGTCGAGCATATCTGCCTCCTTAGCGGGTTGGACCAGTAGGCGGTTCAGGATCATTTCCCGCGATGGATTCACGCATGGTGGTGTCGGCTTGCACGTTCTGCATGCGGTAATAATCCATAATGCCGAGATTGCCGCTGCGAAACGCCTCAGCCATCGCGCGTGGCACTTCGGCTTCGGCCTCGACGACACGGGCACGCATCTCTTGCTCATGCGCCACCGCCATTGCCCGCCGCTCTTCGGCTTTGGCTTGCGCAATCTGTTTGTCGGCATTGGCCTGATCGATCTGCAACTTGGCGCCGATGTTCTCGCCTACGTCGACATCGGCGATGTCGATCGACAGAATTTCGTAGGCAGTGCCAGCGTCCAGCCCTTTACTCAAGACATGCTTGGAAATGTGATCAGGATTTTCCAGCACGTCTTTGTGCGAGTTGGCGGAACCAATCGTGCTCACCATGCCTTCACCAACCCGGGCGATGACCGTCTCCTCGCCTGCACCTCCGACTAAGCGGTCGATGTTGGTGCGCACAGTCACACGGGACACGGCAATCAGTTGAATCCCATCCTTCGCCACGGCGGCAATGCGCGGGGTTTCGATCACTTTCGGGATCACCGACATTTGGACTGCAGCCAGCACGTCACGGCCAGCTAGGTCAATCGCCGCCGCCCGTTTGAGCGGCATGGGAATGTTCGCCTTATCTGCCGAGATCATGGCGTTCACTACGTTGACGACATTGCCCCCAGCCAGATAGTGCGCCTCCAGATCATTGAGCGGAATGTCCAGTCCCGCCTTGACCGAGCTGATGCGCGCGGTGACAACGGTCCCAGGTGGCACACGGCGCAGCCGCATCCCGATCAGGGTAAGCAACCCAACGTAAGCGCCAGAGGCCCAGGCGGCGATCCACAGCGGGAGGGGAATCAGATAAAGCAACAAGCCCGTGAGCCCAATTACCAACACCAGCAGGAGAATGGCGCCAAAGCCAGCCGTCTCGAGTCCAGTCATGATTCACCTCGTTCCTCGTGCTCGTGGGCGCGGCGCACCACGATGCGATTACCGTCGACACGCGTCACTGCAATGCGCGTGTCGGCGTCGATAAATTCTCCATCTGAAACCACATCAACTCGCTCTCCATCCAGTTGGGCGATCCCTGCCGGACGTAAGGGGGTCACCGTCGTCCCACACTTCCCTAACCAACGGTGATCACTGGGAGGTGAAGACTCATATCCTTCCTCAGCCGGCAGTTCGGTCTGGAGGATCAGGCGTCGACCAAACGGCAGGCGCGGTAAAAAGCGCAACAACGCAACCGAAGCATCAATGGCGACCAATACGGACACCGCCACCCGTCCCAACGCCGCCAGGATCACCGTGCCAGTCGCACCTGCACCGACCACACTCAGCCCCAAACCGCTGATGAGGCTCGCTATGCCCAGCACCCCGATGACACCAAAACCGGGTGTGACAAACACCTCGACAATGAGCAGCAGGAAGCCAAGTCCAACCAGAAGAAGTTCCTCCCACCCCGCCAGATGCACCAGCCAGTGTCCCCAAAAGAACACGGCCAAACTCACGACGCCCAACAACCCAGGGACACCCAGGCCTGGCGTGCGAAGCTCGACAATGATGCCCAGGAGCCCGACGGTCATCAGCATCGAGCTGACAATCGGATGAGTTAAAAAGCGCACCACGGTCTCAGCCCAGGTCGGCGTAGTGTGGCGCATCTCCGCATCAGTCAACTCCAAGAAGGCCACGACGGCATCAAGCGTGTCGGCCCGCACATCGACGAGTTTCTGTTGCAGCGCCTCGTCGGTCGTCAGCGTCAACAGTTTCCCTTTTTCGCTGACCCCTGGGATCTCAACATCCGCGTCGACCATAGCTTCGGCGAGCAACGGTGGTCGATGGCGGCTCTCGGCAGTGGCACGAAATTCCTTGCGCATATACGACACGGTTTTCTCGGCAACCGGTTGCGCAGGCGCACCAGGCAGGCCAATCTGCACCGGCGTGGCCGCGCCAATCGTGCCACCCTCGGCCATGGCAATCCGTTCCGCCGCCAAACTAATCAGAGCGCCCGCAGAGATGGCGCGTTTGTTGACAAATGCGACTGTACGAACTTTCGCTCCCAAAAGCGCGTCACGAATGAGGACAGCAGCATCCACGCGTCCGCCAAACGTGTTGATCTCCAGAATAACTGCATCTGCTCGTGCCTGAGCCGCTTCTGCTAGTACGCGCTCAATAAATGGCGCCAGGCCAAGGTCGATGACGCCTTCGATCGGCACCACATAGACGATTGGCCGTTCAGCGGGAGCGGTAGTCGGCGTGCTCCCTGCCACAGCGGCAAGAAACATGATCCCCAGCACAGACCAGAGACCGCACCAGGACCACTTACGAATCTTGTATGCAAGAAAACATCTCACGGCTGCACCTGAACACACATCGTCACCAGCGATACCATTCGCGCTCCACAGACGTTTAACCCAGTTCCTGCACTCACAGCTAGAGAAACACGCCCGCCCAACCTGGCAAGAAACCCGCAATGTCCAGCTCTACCCAGACCTCGGCTAGGCTGTTCACCGGCCTTCGTCGTGTGGGTCGTCGTCCTCTTCCATAAGCGGCGGCTCTGGAACTGGGCCATGCAGCAGCTCTTCCTTCACCATCTGTTCGGCTACAAGCCAGTCATCGACCTCATGGCCAGGGACCTCGCCGCGCTGCTGGAACAACTCATACGCTTTACGCGCCACCCGCTCGTACAGCTCTTCATCACTGATAGTGACTGCCGCAGTGAGGGGCTCATCTGTCTTCATGGCAAGCCTCCTAGATTGTCTGTCACCAATGCGAGCACTCTTGATAAGCAGGAACCATGCCTGTTCCTTTCGTCCGATTTCCGCACATTAACTCATACCCCTGTCCCATTTGTGGGAAACTAAATCCCGTTATTCCCAGCCCTGCGACAACACACACCAACGTCACGAGCGATCGTCTTTGTAATAATCGTTACTCCTGGCATCCCCCACGGTAATGGGTTGAGCCGCTCGTGCCGCGATTTGTCACAACTGCGGGGCGATGCTGTGCCTGACGCGGTTTTCCCACATAAAACCCACGAAAATCTTGCCACGAGGAGGTCGCACATTGTGCACGCGGTTGCGGTGGGTTTTCTCCGTGGCCCATCTCTTGCTCGACTTTAGCGAGAAGCCGCCTGGAAACGGAGGACAAGATGAGCAGCACGGTACAGCACGTTGAAGTCCGATTGATCACTATGAGAAAAGTTCACCTATGACGCAAAGAAGCGGTCAAGCACGGCCATAGCGGCAAAGATCATAGAGCACATCCCTGGAGGTCAGTATGTCAGAACGCGATTTTCCCTCTGAACGCTCACCGCACTCACAAGAGTGGGAAGCACTCCTTACGCAGGCACAGGAGCAGTGGCAGCAGCGGTTTCGCGGCGGCCCGTTCCTCGCCCTTTTCGCCCTTGTGGTGGCCCTGATCATCGCCTGGTCCAGTTGGTTCACGGTCCAACCGGAAGAGACCGGGGTTGTCCAACGCTTTGGCAAGGTCGTGCGAACGGCAGGCCCAGGGCTACACTTCAAATGGCCGTATGGGATAGAGACTGTCCGGCTGATACCGACAGCGCGCGTACTCAAAGAGGAATTCGGCTTCCGGACCCTGTCCTCGGTCTCTGGTCAGCGCACGCAGTATAGCGGGAACCAGGACTATAAGAACGAATCCCTCATGCTGACCGGTGACCTTAACGTTATCGACGTCCAGTGGATCATCCAATACCGCATCGAAGACCCGATCCGTTATCTCTTTCACTTGCGAGATACACCACAAACAGTGCGTGACATCACCGAGGCTGTCATGCGGCGAGTGGTCGGGAACCGGCTCGGCAGCGACGTGCTGACCGTGGGCCGGGTCGCGGTCTCCAGTGAGGTGAAAGAGGAAACGCAACAGATCTTATCGGAGTACGGGACAGGGGTGCGGTTAGTCACGGTGGAACTCCAGGATGTCACCCCTCCGGATGCCGTCAAGCCCGCCTTTAACGAGGTGAACGAGGCACGGCAGGACCGCGAGCGCACGATCAATCAGGCCCAAGAGCAAGCCTACCGCGAAATCCCCAAGGCGCGGGGCGTCGCCACGCAGAGTATTAGCGAGGCCGAAGGCTATGCGCTGGAGCGGGTCAACCGCGCCAATGGCGAGACAAGTCGTTTCCAGGCCATTCTCGATGAGTATCGCCAAGCGCCGGAGGTGACACGTCGGCGTCTGTACCTCGAAACCATGGGAAACTTCCTGGAGGAAACGAAAGGGCTGTATATCGTGGACAGTGAGCAAAAAGCGTTGGTGCCGTGGATCACGCTGGACTCTGGCGTGAAACCAGTGGCGGAAGGGAAGTAGCTATGCGTACCGTACTACAAGGCTCTCTTATGGTTGTCGTGGTCGCCACCCTACTCGTGCTGTTGGGAACATTTTACACGGTGGAAGAAGGCCAACAAGCAGTGATTGTCCAGTTTGGTCGGCCAGTGGGAGAACCAGTGACCGAGCCGGGATTGCACATCAAACTGCCTTTTGTGCAAGAGGTGCGTCGTTTCGAGAAGCGATTGCTCACCTGGGATGGAGATCCCAACCAGATTCCCACAAAAGGGCGGGAGTTCATCTGGGTGGATACCACGGCGCGCTGGCGCATCGCCGACGCAAAGAAATTCTTAGAGAACGTGGCCACGGAAGCAGGAGCGCAGTCGCGCTTGAACGACATCATCGACTCGGTGGTTCGGGATCAGGTGTCGAGCAGTGAACTCATCGAGCTCGTCCGCAGCGCCTCGTGGGAAGTCCCGCAAGAAGAGGTGCTCGAAGAGATCCCGGCAGAGCGGGAGGCAGAGCTCAAAAAACAAATCACTCGTGGACGAGAGGAGATCACCCGCACCATCCTGGCCGAGGCCCGAAAAATCATCCCGCAGTATGGGATCGAACTGGTGGACGTACGTATCAAACGTCTCGATTATGTCGAGAGCGTGCGCGAGAAGGTCTATGCCCGCATGATCTCCGAACGGAAACGCATCGCTGCGCAGTTCCGGTCGGAAGGCGAAGGGCGCAGCGCTGAGATCCTGGGGACGATGGAGAAAGAGCTGCGCCAGATCCGCTCTGCTGCCTACCGGCAGGTGCAGGAGATCAAGGGCAAGGCCGATGCGGCAGCAACGCAAATCTATGGCAAGGGTTTTGGGCGCGACCCCGAGTTCTACGCCTTCTCGCGGACTCTTGAAGTGTACGGCGAGAAGGCCAATAAAAATGCCGTGCTGGTCCTCACCACAGACAGTGACTTCTACCGCTACCTGAAACAGGCGCATCCAGAAGCCGAGCCACGCTTCTCAATGCTCGCTCCTCGTGCAGCCAAAGTCGCTCAGTAACAACGGGGGAGGTACCACGACGTGACCACGGTTCGCACCGTTCCACGGTAGTCAGTCAACGTATCCGGGCTAACCTTAGGGTCAAAATGCGAGTCTTTATCTACAGCGTCATACTTATGTTCGGCGTAGCTTGCCAGTCTCAACGTGACGAACAACGTGGGGTACTCGGCAAGAAGCCCGTGCCATCAGCGTCCTTCTATGCTGTTCCTCTGAGTGAGGCGCAGCTTGTAACCAACCGCGTGATGTATGTGCCCATCTATTCTTATATCGCGCTACCAGGGGCTCAGACACGAATGCTTTCTTTGTCCGCTACTCTGAGTATCCGCAATACGGATCCACACCAACGCATCATCATCACGGCGGTGGAGTATTATGATACGAATGGTGCTCTGGTTGAATCGTATGTGACCGACAGTTTTGCGCTCGGGCCGCTTGCATCAACCGAGGTCATCCTGCCACAAGTAGATACAGGTGGTGGGACTGGGGCGAGTTTTCTGGTGAAGTGGGGCGCGGAGGCAGCAGTCAGCCCACCTGTCATTGAAGCAATAATGGCCGGCGCCATAGGCAATTACTCGTTTGCGTTCGCGCGGTCAGGCCGTGTCATTCAGCCGATTCCACTCACACGATGAGCGCATGTCCGATTTTCTCGTCAAAGGTCTGAGCGAGTCGGAAAACGAGCTTCGTCGACAGATTTGAGCACCTTCGCGAGTTCTCTACTCAGGCGTGTACTACTGCCGATCGTACTCAGGCTGAGTGCCGTTCACACTGGCTACTCCTGTTGGTCGGCGTTGGCTCGGCGAAGGTCGCAAGAGTTTGCACAGTGCTTGGGCAATGGCCGGGACCAACCGTGGTCGCAAGAGGCGCTGGTCATAGACACGCAAGCGCCGCTCGTTTTCTTGCAGACACACGTGGAGAAAATCATAGGTCGAGAGTTCGGGCAGAATCGCCGCATGGCCATTCAGCGTAAAATCTCCGTCTTGCAGGCCGCGAGCGGTTTGCACGCGACTCCATACCTGCACGGCCATGGCCAGAAGGCACCGGCTGCGCAGCCGTGGACGGGACCACCACGGCATTTGCGCCCGCTGATACGCAAGCCAGTTGACGAAGAACAGAATGTGACGCGCTTCTTCTTGCATCACCGGCTCAAACCGCGTCACCAACTCGGGCGCGAACAAGCCGGAGTCCTTGGCAATGGCGAATAAGCCGAAGGCAAAGAACGAGTCGAAACACTCGCCATATTCCGTGCGCAGAAATGCCCATTGCACATCTGCCGGAAGTGGCGGCAATGGATGCACTGGCACGGCAATCTGATAGTGCGCGAGCAGCGAGGCAAGTAGGGCGGAATGGCGGGCCTCTTCTTCTCCTTGCAGCGCCACCACACGCTGCAATAGCGGATCAGTTTCCTGCCGTGCCTGGGCGTGGACTTTCGCCGCTGTCGCGCGCTCAGTGTTCAGCGCTTCTTCCCAAAATGGCAAGGCGCGCAGTTGCTCGCGTTCCACGTCCGTCAGCGTCGGCCAGCGAACCTCGGCGACGCTATACGGCAGATGGGTGTCGATGAATTCGCGACAAAACAATTCCTTATGGGCCGACGAACCGATAGTGATTGTATGCATAGACATCTCTTGCGCACTGGTGATTCATGGTCATCGCTGCAGTATCCGCTTAGATGCGCCCGACCGATGTGACGGTACTGGCCTGGGGGCCTTTCTCACCGGCTTCTTCAACGAACCGCACTTCGGCACCAACGGCGAGATGACCAAACTTGCCGTCCAAGACACTGTTCTGATGAAAATAGATTTCACGCCCGTCCGACGTGGTCAAAAAACCGTATCCTTCAGCAGGAAAGAGGGCACTGACCATACCATGCGGTGGCGCCTCGGGGGTTTTGACATCGCCGCGTTGTCGCCGGGCATAGCGGCGCAACTGTCGCCGGGCGGCGGCAAATGCTTTACGGATGGCGCCCTGCAAGTCTGGATCGGCTTTGTGTGTCACCGTAAGTTCTGCTCCCGGTGCGGTCAGATCGATACTGACATTGAATTCCGCGACCTTCGCGCTGGCATAGCGGGCCGGCATGCCGACCACGACATGACAGCTCACTAATCGCGGATAAAAGGTTTCGAGTTTGGCTATGCGCTGACGGATGTCGGCTTCGGTTGTGTCCGATAAGGTCAAATCATGGGCGGTGATTTTTACTGGGGTTTGCATAGGCATCAGACCTCCACTTCGTCGCTTATCCATCGGGTAAGAGGAGCAAGTTCTTTGCCAGACTGCGCCGTTCGCGCACCCTCCGTAACACAGCACTTTTTTCTTGTGCTGTCCCAATAGTGAGACAGGTGTCTTAGTTCTGACGCGTTACACGCTACTAACCGACCCATTTCGCAGCAGAATTACGAGCAGGTATGATCAGAGACTGGCCACATCTTTGCTATCACTTTTTTGCTAACGGTGAACGCTATGGCTACCACGCAACATAAGATCGTCATTGTTGACGCTGACGCGATCGACCGTGCACGGTATCGACAGTTTCTTCTCCAGGCCCCTGATGCCAATTATGTCATCTGGGAGGCTGATCGGGCTGACAATGCGCAGGCGACGATCGAGCGCAGTCAACCTGATGGCATCCTCGTGAATTCGCACATGCTGGACCGTGTCGGAACGGAGTTTCTGCACCGTGTGGAGAATGGACATTCGCTTTTTCCCTTCGCAATGGTCATCCTCACGCAAGCTCCACACGATGGGACCCCTTGGGGAGCCTTGCAACTAGAAGCCTGCGAATCGCTGGTGCAAGATCAGGTGACGCCAGATTTGTTATGCCGGACCATGCGCTATGTCATCGAGAAACGAGAGTGGCTTCGCAGGTTGGATGAACAACAACGTGCAGTCACTGACTGTACTCGTCATGTCCAGCAACTCGAAGAACAACTCCAGCAGGCGCAGGCCAGCGAACGCCTGGCAGCGGTGGGGACGACGGCGGTTTATCTGACGCATCATCTCGGCAATCGGTTCAATAATCTGTCCACATCGGTGCAGCTCTTGGAGCGGCGTCTGAACACCGCCCCGGCACGGCACGATCTACAGATCAGACAGATTGTGCAGGACGTGCATGAGGAAATCCGTCGTTCTCTGTTGCTGCTGCAGGATCTGCGCTTACTGAGCAATGTGCATACATTGCAGGTGCAGCCTGTAGCTATTACTGAGGTGGTCAACGCAGTGCTGCATTCGTTAGAGCAGCTCTCTACGAAAAGCGGTATCCAGCTCGTCGTTGATATTCCCGCAGGGTTACCGCCTGCATTGGCAGACCTGGAAAAACTGGGACAGGTAGTGCTCAATCTCTGTACCAATGCCGTAGAGGCGATGCCGCAGGGTGGCACGCTGACTCTGCACGTGAGCGCGACGCAGACGCAGGTGCTACTCGAGGTGCGCGACACCGGCGTCGGCATTGCGCCTGACCTCATGGTCTTCGAGCCGTTTATCTCAACCAAGCCAGGCAGCACCGGGCTCGGGCTCACCATCGCCTGGCAACTGATGGTCGCACAGCATGGCGCCATCGCGTACACCAGCACCCTTGGACAGGGAACGACGTTTACGCTCACCCTGCCAGCGGTGACGTAACACCAAGGAAATCTCGATGCTGCATCGTGAACGGTCTACCCCACCGACCTACATCTACCCTGTCGATGAATGGAAGATGATCGAACAGCAATTCGCCCCGCAGTTTATGGCGCAGGCCGAAACCATCTTCGCCACCGCCAACGGCTATCTCGGCATGCGCGGCAACTGCGACGAGTGTGAGCCGGTGGCGGAACGGGGCGTGTTTATCAATGGATTTTACGAATCGTGGCCGATCATCTATGGCGAACGCGCCTATGGCTTTGCCAAGAACGGACAGACCATGCTGAATGTCACCGATAGTCGCGTGATTCGCTTGTACGTTGACGACGAACCGTTCTCGCTTGCCTCAGCGTTACTGTTGAAGTTCCAACGCGTCCTCGATATGCGCGCAGGAACCCTCACGCGCGAACTGGAGTGGGAAATGCCCTCGGGCATTCAGGTGCGGATGACGTCGTGTCGCCTGGTGTCATTCGAACATCGCCACCTCGCGGCAATTGCCTACGAGGTGACCTTGCTCAATGCCGCAGCTCCGGTCGTGCTGTCGTCGGAAATGCGCTACGACCCCAGCGCGCAAATGCTTGAGGAGGACCCACGCACAGCGCGTGGCTTTAGCGATCGGCCCATGTGTCCGCACTTTCATGACGTCATCGATCAACGCATTCTGTTGGCTCACATCACCAAGAATAGCCGTATGGCGCTCGCCTGTGGCATAGATCACGTTTTAGCCACCGAATGCCCATTCTCGCTCACGACCAGTGTTAGTGAGGATGCGGGCAAAGTCGTGTTTTCGGTCGACGCGCAAGCGGGACAAGCGATCTCGCTGGTCAAGTATATGGCGTATCATACCGCCAGTCACACCGTCGACCACGAGTTACAGGAACGCGTACACCGGACGCTTGACCGCGCCAAACTCGATGGCTTCCCTACCCTGTTGGCTGGACAGCGGCGCTTTCTTGATGAGTATTGGCGACGGAGTGACATTCGCATTGAGGGCGAACCACGCATGCAGCAGTATCTGCGCTGGAATCTGTTTCAGCTCGCACAAGCCACCTGTCGCGCCGAAGGCACCGGCGTCGGCCCGCGCGGTCTCACGGGTCAGGCATACGACGGGAACTACTTCTGGGACACGGAGATCTATGTCCTGCCCTTTTTGACCTACACCACGCCACGCATCGCCCGTAATCTCTTGAAGTTTCGTCATGGCATGCTCGATCAGGCCCGCGCTCGCGCACAAGAAGTGAGCCAACGTGGTGCGCTGTTCCCCTGGCGCACGATCAACGGCGAAGAGGCATCAGCGTACTATGCAGCCGGAACCGCCCAATATCACATCAATGCCGACATCATGTACGCGCTCAAAAAGTATGTCGAGGTTAGCGGCGACGTCGAGTTTCTCTATCATGAAGGCGTGGAAATGTTAGTCGAGACCGCACGGCTGTGGTGCGATCTGGGCTTCTATTCTGAACAGCGCGATGGCACGTTCTGTATTCATGGCGTGACCGGACCTGATGAATACAACACCGTGGTGAACAACAATACCTATACCAATCTGATGGCACGCGAAAATTTGCGCTACGCAGTGACCGTGGTCGAGCAGTTACGGCAGGAACGCCCACAACTCTTTGCGCAACTGGTCGATAAAACCAACTTGCAGTGGGCTGAACTGGAAGAATGGCAGCGTGCCGCCGAGCACATGTATATTCCCTATAACGAGCTGCTCGAAATTCATCCGCAGGATGATAGCTTCCTGGAAAAAGAGCCGTGGGACTTCGCCAACACGCCAGATGATCACTATCCCTTGTTGTTGCACTACCATCCGTTGGTGATTTATCGCCGCAAAGTCATCAAGCAGGCCGATATCGTCTTAGCGATGTTTCTCCTCGGCGACTTGTTCTCGCCCGAGCAGAAGCGCAGCAATTTCGATTTCTACGATCCGTTAACCACTGGCGACTCATCACTCTCGGTGAGCATCCAAAGCATTATTGCCTTTGAGATTGGCTATCGCGACAAGGCAGCCGAGTATGCGCGCTATGCGGGGTTGATGGATCTGGCCGATGTGGGTGGGAATGTCATTCACGGCGCCCATATCGCCTCAATTGGAGGCACGTGGATGGCGATCGTTTATGGCGTGGCGGGCATGCGCGATTATGGCGGAGTCATTCGCTTTCGCCCGCAGCTTCCCGACGGGCTCCAGCGCATTCAGTTTCCGTTGACCATTCGTGGCCAGGAGCTGGTCGTCGACATAACAGCAGACGCCGTCACCTATCGGCTCCGCGCAGGGAAGTCGCTCACCATTTTTCATGAAGATAAGGAAGTGTGCCTCGCGCTTGAGACGCCGGTATCGATGAAGCTCGTACGCTAAATCATGCCACGTGACATCGGTTCACTCGGCGTTGCTGGCCATTTAAGGCCGAGAATAGTGCGTGTACCAACGTCCTGTGGATTGATTTAGGCCTTGTTCTCCGGCCCGTGTGTGGCCAGCCATTGCTCCAGATCGGTCACGCCACGAAACTCCAACAACGCTTCTCCCAGAGCTTCGAGGTGCGGCAAGTCTAAGCACGCAATGCGTTCCCGGACTGGTGGGGCAAGCTCGCCACAGCGGCGGTGGAGCTGGCGGAGGATTAATGCCACGCCTTCTTCTTGCCGGCCTTCCGTAAAGATATCTTGATAAAAACGCGACTGTTTGAGATCTGCATCGGTTAACTCTAACATCTTCTGGATCACCTCCCGATTCAACATGGGTAGTTTATGCGCCAAAATCGTCTCGACTAAGTCTACTATACCAGGTGCTCTTCCTCCATCCTCCTGCCGGGCAAGCGAGGTTACCCATGAGAAGGCCCCGGTCAATATAATGTTCTGTCGTTTCCTTGAGCACGAGCGGTTACGATGACGAAGACCCAAAAGCTGCGTTGCGCATGAGCGGCATGGACACTGTCCGGGTTTTGCTGGGCTCAACATGACGATGGCGGGCTGGTGCTGGGTCCAGCTTTCCCAATTGTTGCAACGACGCGCGAATACGCTTTTCACTGCCCCAATCGCTCCAGCCGACTTCGGGCACGCGCAACACCCGCAACCGTGCGGGCAGTGCTTCACAAATGTCCGATGAAAAATTCACCGAGCGCAGGGTGCTGTACACGCGGTTGGTCATCTCCTCTGCATGTGGGGAGTAGAGAAAGCGACGCAGGTACATGAACTCATCATACAGATCTGGCGCCGTCTGCCGCGTCATTTCCCATAACGTCGCAGCTTGCGCCACAAACACGAAAGTATTCCACAATGCCCCACGCCGCAGTAGTGCGCGGGCATCTGCGTCGGACGGTTTTTCCCAGAACTGACGCACAGCACGAGTCGTGCGTCCAGCTTCAGCGGCTGCCGGTTCAATCCACCCATAGCCATCTTCTGCGGCATCAGGCGTCATGCCCAAGAGTGTCACACAGTGAGGATAGCGCCGGGTTTCGTCCATCGCCTCCCCTACGGAGCGCATAAACAGCGCTTCATCGAGAATGAAGTGATCCGAGGGGAACACCGCGACAGTGGCAAACGGCGCGCGTGCGGAGATATGCGCTAACGGCAATAAAATCCCCGGAGCAGTATCACAGTTCGTTGGTTGCCAGATAATATTCTCCTGCGGCCACTGCGCCAATTGCGGGACTGCCTCTGCGCGGTGGTTCTGGCCGACTATGACGAACGTTCGTTCACGCGGGATCACACGTTCGACCCGTGCCAGGGTATGCTCCAGCATCGAGCGGCGACCGACGACCGCGCAGAATTGCTTGATGCCACGCCCACCGCAGCGCTGTTTCAGATAGTCGCGCACGCGCGTTCCTTCGCCTCCTGCCAGTACGATGCTCCAGGTATTCGACAACTCGTGCGTATTCATCAGTTACCTCCCTACCCACCCAACGGGTACGTATCGCAAGTAGCGCGTATGGAGACGTAGGCCGCCGGAAAGGGGGAAAGCGGAGAAACAGTCTCGCATACGCGCTGGGGGTTACTCTGATTTATTCAGCGAAATTCATGCCACCGCCAGTCACCAAAAATAGGCAGGTGAAAACCACGCAGTGGCCAAGAATCCGTACTGTTTCCATTCGGAGAGGGGGGGTCTTATCGACTCGCTGTCTCAGATGTGGGATCATGCCTTCCTGTTTATGAGACCAGTGAAAGTCGCCTCGTAAACACTGCACGATGAAGAGTACGAAGGATGGGGTATGGCTATACAGCAGAAGCCGCAACAGACCAGGAAGTCTCGACCTGCAAGTATCACCCACACAAAGACAAAGCGGAATGTGAGGTCACGTAGCCGTACGCCGCAGTCTGCGCCGAACGTCGCGCCGACATCCATGTCTACGGCATTAGCATCGCCTGGTGAGAGTTTTCTCAATGCCCTGTATAACGGCATGACGGAAGCTGTCCTCGCGGTAAACGTAGCAACCCGCCAGATCGTCTATTGGAACAGCAGAGCTGAGGCATTGTTCGGCTATACGCAGGAGGAGATCCTGCAGCGGACGACGAAGCATCTCTATCTCGATGAGGACGCCTTCCAGCGTCTGTATGATGCCAGTACACCCGTCATTCTTGAGCAGGGCTACTGGCGCGGGGAGGCGGAGTTCCGACGCCAGGATGGCTCACGCTTCCTCGGCGAGGTGACGTTCAGCACCTTTCTGCAGACGGGACAAGATGATGCCTTTGCTGTCGTGGTACTCCGCGATATCAGCGAGCACAGGCGAATCGAGGCACAACTCCGTGAACGTGATCGGCTCTCTGTATTGGGCATCAGCTGCGCAAAAATCGCCCATGAAATTAGCAATCCGCTCAACGGGATCGCGGTCGCACTACAAGTGATGCAACGCGACGCAGCCGGTGCTCCAGAGTCAGTCGGTGCACGCCTGCGCGAAGACATAGACGATGTCCAACAGCAGATTCATCGCCTCCAGTCGCTCTTACGGGAACTACGACACTTTACGCGACCATTGGAGTTGGTGCGCCAACCCACCAAATTGGCCGACATCGTTGCCCAGGTGTTGCACACCCAGCGCGCGCGCTACGAGACATTGTCCCTCACGATCGAGCAGCACCTCCCCGACGACCTCCCGTTGGTCATGGTGGATCAGGAAAAGCTTGCTCAGGTATTTCTGAACCTGGTGAACAACGCGATCGATGCCATGCCCTCGGGTGGCGTGCTCACCCTCCGTGGCATTCACGATGCAACCTGCGTGAGCGTAGAGGTGCAGGACAACGGCGCAGGGATCCCGTCCGGCCTCGATGTGTATGCACCGTTTGTGACTACCAAAGGCGAAGGCATGGGGCTGGGGTTGGCGATTGTCAAGCAAATTGTCGAGGCACACGGTGGCTCGATCGAGCATGAGAGCATTGCCGGACAGGGTACGACGTTTCGCGTGACGTTCCCGCTTCCTCCCGCGACCGCGTCCGAGCGAGCATAGTCGAGAAGTCCAGCTCACGGTTACAATCCCACTTTTGGGACACTGATATGCCCGTTTTTCTCATCTTTGCGATTTTACTGTCAGTTTGCTTCGCCTCTGACAGACTTGCGGTACTAGTTCCGGTGGTCCAGACTTTGCACAACGGAAGATTACAGGTGGACGGTCCCTATGAATGGCACGATTCTCGTTGCAGAAGATGAATCTTTAGCGCGCAAGAACATTTGCCGCATATTGCAAGAAACCGGCTATCAGGTACATCAAGCATGTAACGGCGCAGAAGCGCTCAAGGCAGTCGAGAACGTTGACTTCGATGTCGTGCTCACGGACATTCAGATGCCACACGCCGACGGGCTTGCGGTGTTGAAGCGCGTGCGTGAAATCGCACCACAGACCTTCACTTTGATGATGACGGCCTATGCTACGGTTGACAGCGCCGTCGAGGCCCTCAAACTCGGCGCCCACGACTATGTGCTCAAGCCTATCGTTTTGGAGGAGTTGCTGCGAAAAATCGACACGCTGCTGGAATATCGCAACCAGGCGTGGGAACTGCAGCAACTGCGACGCGCAGTCACCGCCGCCGCCGACCCCGCCGAGTTGCTGGTCGGTCAGAGTCGCGTTCTCCAGGAGCTTGACGAACTGATTACCAAGGTCGCCAATGCCCCGACGACGACCTTAATCACCGGCGAAAGCGGAGTCGGTAAGGAAGTCATCGCCCGCGCTATCCATCAGCGCAGCACGCGAGCAGGCAAGATTTTTTTGCCGATCAACTGCGGCGCGATTCCAGAATCCCTGTTAGAGAGTCAGTTATTCGGCCACGTCAAAGGGGCCTTCACCGGAGCCGTCGCTTCGCAAGATGGGCTCTTCCAACGCGCGCGGGGCGGGACGCTGTTGCTTGATGAAATCGGCGAGTTGCCCGTGAGCCTACAAGCCAAACTCTTGCGCGTGATCGAGGGCAAAGAGGTCTTACCCGTCGGTGCAAGCACCCCCGTCACCGTAGACGTGCGGATCCTCGCTGCTACGAATCGCGATCTACAACAGGAAGTAACGGCCAGCCGCTTTCGCGAAGATTTGTTTTATCGCCTCAACGTCATTGCCATTCACATTCCACCGTTACGCGAACGGCGCGAAGATATTCCGTTGTTGGTCGAGCATTTCGTCCGTCGCCACAATCACGAATTGAAGACCGCGTATAGAGGAGTCGACAGCGCCGCCTTGCGCATCTTGTCGTCGCTGCCGTGGAAAGGCAACATTCGCGAACTCGATAACGTCATCGAGCGCGCCATGATTCTCGGCAATGGCGAATGGATTACGCCAGCGGATCTGCCACGCGATGCCCAGCTCGTAGAGCCTCCCGTAGTCACCCCTGGGCGTTCTTTCAAAGAGTCAGTGCTAGCCTACGAAAAACACCTGGTGGAAAACGCCTTGCGCGAGGCTGGTGGTGATCGTGCGCGCACCGCAGCCCTGCTCGGCTTGAGTCGCTCCTCGTTCTATCGCAAGGTCGAGCAACTGGGGATACTGCTGGCCTCTTAGCTTTCTTTATACAGCCACCCGCGCCGGGTCAGGAATTTTTCTAATTCTACCGCCAGGAACACCACTGACGACAACGCCAGGCATAGCGCCAGTTCATCTGCCGAGAGTGGCGCTGTCTTGAAAATACCGTTCAACAGCGGCACGTAAATCGTCGCCAGTTGCAACACGAACGTCAAAATCACCGCCCCCATCAGTGGCAGGTTCGACAAGAGGCCTTGGTGAAACAGCGACTCGCGCTCTGCACGAATCGCCAACACATGGCCCATTTGTGACAGTGTGAGCGTGGTAAACACCATCGTTTGCCAATGCGCAGAGCCGGTATAATACGCCCAGGCTTGCGTCAACAGGGCAACGCCGCCCATCAGCAGTCCGACCCAGACCACATGCTGCCACAGACCGTGGGCAAAAATGCTCTCGCGTGGTGGTCGTGGTGGGCGTTGCATGAGCCCCTGCTCTTCTGGTTCCGCCGCCAACGCTAAGCCCGGCAGACCATCGGTCACCAGGTTGACCCACAAGATGTGAATCGGCAGTAGGGGAATCGGCAAGCCCAGAAACGGCGCGAGAAAGATCGTCCAGATTTCGCCCGCGTTACTGGTCATGGTGTATTTGATGAACTTGCGAATGTTATCGAAAATACGCCGTCCAGCTCGCACCGCCGAGACGATGGTCGCGAAGTTGTCATCGAGTAACACCATGTGTGAGGCCTCGCGCGCGACATCAGTGCCAGTCCGACCCATCGCCACGCCAATATCAGCGCGCTTCAACGCTGGTGCATCATTGACCCCGTCGCCGGTCATCGCCACGAACTCGCCACGCTCCTGCAGGGCTCTGACGATGCGAATTTTCTGTTCTGGTGCAACGCGCGCATAGACGCGAATGTGCTCGACGCGTTGCGCGAACGCCTGCGGCGAGACCTGCGCCAATTCTTGACCAGTCATCACTTCGTCAGTGTTGCTGGCAATGCCTAGTCGTGTGGCGATCGCCCGCGCAGTCGCTGGATGATCGCCGGTGATCATGACCGGGGTGATCCCGGCAGATTGACACTGGGCCACCGCGTCTTGCGCCTCCGGACGTGGTGGGTCCATCAGTCCAACCAACCCCAGACAGGTGAGTTTGGTCTCAACTTGTGATGGTGAGACGTCGGTAGGAAGTTGTGGCCATAGACGAAACGCCAGCGCCAACACGCGTAGTCCATCAGCAGCCATCTGCTCAGCCGTGGCTAGCAACGGCTGGATATCGACCGCAACGGTCCCTGCGCTGGTGAGCCTGGTCTCACACTGGGCGAGCACCTGTTCGGGCGCGCCTTTGGTAAAGGCAATGAAGCCGTCGGCGCGCGGATGGAACGTCGTCATGCACTTGCGGTCGGAATCAAAGGGAAGTTCCGCAACCCGTTGGGTTAACGTACCCAGTTGTGCTTGATCGTAGCCAGCGTCGCAGGCTGCGGTATAGAGCGCGACTTCGGTCGGGTCGCCGATTACTTCATCAGTATCGTTGCGGGTCGCATCATTATTAAGCGCCATCGCCTGATACGCCAGTCGCCAGGGTTCACTCTGTGTGTTCTTCTGCGCGCCGGTGTGTGTGACGTGCTCATCGACATTGAGCTGCTCCACACGCATCGAGTTTTGTGTCAGGGTGCCAGTCTTATCTGAACAGATGTAAGTCACCGAGCCCAGAGTTTCGACTGCCGGGAGTCGGCGTACCAAGGCATTCTGACGTACCATCGCCCGTGCGCCCAAGGCTAAGGATATCGTCACCACTGCAGGCAATGCTTCGGGAATGGCGGCGACCGCCAAGCTCACCGCGGTGAGAAACATCAGCACGACCGCCTTCCCTTGCAACACGCCAACCACGAACACGATGGCGCAGATGGCCAACGCGGCAAGCGCGAGCCGTTGACCAAAGCGCGCCAAGCGTTTCTGCAGCGGCGTCTTGCCTTCTTCCTCAGCGCCTAACAAGGCAGCGATCTTGCCCAGTTCGGTCTGCATGCCGGTGGCGACCACAACACCACTACCACGACCGTACGTCACCGTGGCTCCTTTGTACGCCATATTACGTCGGTCACCGAGCGGAACGCTAGCGTCGCTCAGCGCGGGCACTATTTTTTCAACCGGCACTGACTCACCCGTGAGAGCGGACTCGTCCACTTTTAACTGTACCGCTTCGCCCAGGCGCACATCAGCAGGAATGACATTGCCTGCTTCCACGATGACAACATCACCAGGCACCAATTCAGTTGCTGAGATCGTCGATGGTTGTCCATCGCGTCGCACGGTCGCATGCGGCGCGGCCAGACTCTTGAGCGCAGCGATCGCTCGCTCGGCACGGTATTCCTGCACAAAACCGAGGATACCGTTTAACACGACGATCACCACGATCGCGACGGTATCTTCCGGCTCACCGACCAGCCCGGCAATGACCGCAGCAACCAGCAACACGATAATCATGAAATCGGTGAACTGATCCAGTAAGATGCGCCACGGCGGTCGCCGCTGACGTTCCTGAATGGCGTTGGGACCGTACTGCTGCTGGCGCTGCTCCACATGTGCAACGCTGAGACCACTCTGCGGATCGACATCGAGCTGACGCGCGACCTCGTCATTCGACAACACGTGCCAAGAGGGTTGATCGGTTGTGCCTTCTTTTAATGATGTCTGCATTGTTCCACTCTACTTCCAGAACTTCGCCTCTGGATCATAGAGCAATATTTGTTCCTGACGATCATGAAGCAAAGAGTGGCACCTTTACCATGACTTCTTATTTTTAGGAAAACTGAAACCCTCAGTCGCAATTGTGGGACAACTGTAATGGTCTGTGCGACACTCAATTAGCACGATTCACACTATGTCACGCCGTTGCACGCCCAGTGTGATACCCAGTTTGCGCATGCGACCCCGCAGGGTGTTCGGATGCAGCTGGAGAACAGTCGCTGCACCCTTTGGCCCTTCGACCACACCGCGGGTTCGATCAAGGATATGCATGATGTACTCGCGCTCGACCTCGGCTAAGGATCGGAGCTGTTGGTCCGTTGTGCATGTCACTGTTGGTGTGGACATAAATTCTTCTGCGACCTCTAATGTCGATCCAGATGAGCGGATGACCGCGCGTTCAATCACGTGCTCCAGCTCGCGGATGTTTCCCGGCCACGTGTAACTGGTGAGTTGGTGTAAGGTCTCCGGGGCGATGTGTGTAATCTGTTTTCCGAGCTTGCGCGTATGCTTATTGACGAAATGGCGCACCAGCAGGGCGATGTCGTCATCGCGGTCGCGTAAGGGCGGGAGCGGGAGTGGAAAGACGTTGAGGCGATAATAGAGATCGGCACGGAACGTTTGCTCTGCGACGGCTTGCTTCAAGTCACGATTGGTGGCGGCGATCACTCGCACATCGGACGTGAGTGTCTGCGTCCCGCCGACGCGCTCAAATTCGTGCTCCTGCAACACCCGCAACAGTTTGACCTGCACTTCGAGTGAGACATCACCGATCTCATCCAGGAAGAGTGTCCCACCATCTGCCAGTTCAAAGCGTCCGATCTTGCGGGCTAACGCCCCGGTAAAGGCGCCTTTCTCGTGGCCAAAGAGTTCGCTTTCAATCAGCGTGGTCGGGAGCGCTGTACAGTTCACCTTAATCAATGGCTGCTCTCGACGTGCGCTACGATTGTGCAGCGCACGAGCAATCAACTCCTTGCCGGTGCCGGTTTCGCCGGTAATCAGCACAGTGGCATCGGTACTGGCGACTTGCTCGATCTGCGCAAAGACTTTTTGCATCGCAGCAGAGGTCCCGATAATTTCGTTGAAATTATGCTCCGCGTGAATTTCATCTTGTAACTGCAAGTTTTCCAGCTGCATGCGATTGAGGGTGGTCTCGGTGCGTTTGCGATCGAGTTCGGCCCCTGCCCGCGCGGCAAAGGCGTGAAAGATCGACAGATCAATGGCCTCCAGCGGCATCGGTTTGGTATCGATAACCGCAAGGTGACCAACAATGGTTCCTGCAGGCGTTCGCAACGGAATGGCCAGATAACTTTCGGCCTCTAACGTAGTCAGGGCGGCATCGCGGGGAAAAAGCTGCTGTACGCCTTCGGGGTAGTGTTGTGACTGACCACAGAGGACCTGTTCGCACGGCGTACCAGGGAGATCGAACTCCACGCGGTCAAGAAACGCACCGTCGCTCCAAAACGCTAAGGTCCGAACTCGTGAATCCGAGCCGGCGAACTCAGCCACAAAGGCATGGCGCACCTGCAGCGCCGCCGCAAGATTGCGGACCAGCGAGCGAAAAAAATCATCGCCGATCGCGGTCGCCGTCCCTTCCACCAGCGCACGCAGGGTCTCTTTGGTCCGCCGATGCTGGATGGCTATATCTTGCAACCTCGCAATGTGTTGACGGAGTTCAACCACCTCCTGAGAGTGTTGCTGCTGAGCGTACACTTCTACAGACATCTTGCACCTCCAACCGTGGTTTGACTGCTCTTCGTGCAGCATCGCGTAGATGTATCTGATGCCGTCGCTGGCAAAAGGTTTCAGCTCGGCGGGTCGTCCGGCAAAAAAACTCCCACAGATCGTAGCGCCTACCGTATACGGTGGGAGGACATCGTCGGCTGAGCGGCTACGCAGTCAGCGCGAATCGACGAAACGGTTGCACAACGACCACTTACGCAGATCACAACAAGTGCCGGTGCGCTGGCATGCGTCATGCTCATTCGGTCACATACATTCCAACAACCGAGGAGGGAGAAGCGATGACACAGATGTATGCACGTCAAAAAATTCCGTGACCCCTACAGACGACGTGTTTAGCACAGCGTTGATAGTCGAACCTGAAAAAAGGCGAAAAGGTAGGACTGGTGGGGGCGCCAGCAGCAAAGGGCTGGGCTAGAATTGCCAGGAAATGAGCAGAACGGTACGAAAGCTGGTGATTTGATGAAGTGGAGAAAACCGAAAAAGAGAGAACCGCAGCCGGGAGAAGTGTTGTTGAAAGACATCCTGAATGTCGCGCATCCACTGTATCGCTTAGCAGGTGTAGTGAACTGGGCCCAATTCGAGCGACAATTGGGCAAGTTTTACGCTGACGAGATGGGGCGGCCAGCCTTAGCCACCCGCTTACTCGTGGGGCTCCACTATTTGAAGTACCTCTATAATGTCAGCGATGAGGTGGTGGTGGCGAGCTGGGTAGAGAATCCGTATTGGCAGTATTTTTGTGGGGAAGCCTATTTCGCCCATCAGTTTCCCTGTGATCCGACGAGTTTAGTGAAGTGGCGGCAGCGGGTGGGCGTGACTGGGAGCGAGAAACTCCTCAAAGAATCATTGGCCGCCGCGCAACGCGAAGCGGTACTGACGCCTGCTGAGCTCAAACGCGTCAATGTCGATACGACGGTACAAGAGAAAGCGATCACCTTTCCGACCGATGCGCGGTTGTATCACAAGGCGCGGCAAGCATTGGTGCGAATGGCCAAGAGTTGTAACTTCAAGTTACGCCAAAGTTACGTCCGCATCGGGAAACGCGCGTTGGTGAAGCAAGGCCGCTATGGCGCGGCGCGGCAGCTGACGCGGGCGCGGCGGGAAACCCGCAAACTGCGCACGTATTTGGGGCGTGTGCTGCGCAATGTGGAACGCGGCAAACTCAAGCTCTCGACGAAGCAGGAACAACTAGTGAAGGTCACGCAGCGGATTTTCACTCAACAACGCACGGATCACGGGAAGGTCTATAGTGTCCATGCTCCCGAGGTAGAGTGTATCGCGAAAGGGAAAGTAGCTAAGCACTACGAGTTTGGCAGCAAAGTGCCCATCGTCACTACCTCACGGCAGAGTTGGATTGTCGGGATCGATGCGGTGCATAACAATCCTTATGATGGAGCGACCTTGAAACCGGCCTTCACTCAAGTGAAACGATTAACGGGCGTTCGCCCGGAGGAGGCGTTTGTTGATAAGGGCTTTCGCGGGCAACGCTATCATCCGAAGGGCGTAGCGGTGTACATTACGGGACGACGGAATCTCTCGCCGCTGTTGAGCAAGTTGCTGAAACGCCGCTCAGCTATCGAACCAGTGATTGGTCATACGAAACACGATCACGGGATGGATCGCAACTTTTTGCTCGGCAAAGTCGGCGATCGCATCAATGCGCTGCTCAGCGGCGCAGCTTGGAATCTCAAGAAACTCTGGCGGCATTTCGTCGAACATCCCTTGCCAGTACCTGCCACCTGACTTTTTCAGGGACGACGTTGATAGAAGAGATCACTCTGAGTGAGTGATATACGATAAACCCTTTAGCTAACCTACAAACACACAGAGAGGAGAAAGAATTATGACGCGTGTACCTTTCAATAGTTTGCTGAAGAGCACCCTGCTTGCCCTGGCACTGTTCGGTGCGGCTGCCAGTATTCAGGCAGCGACGACCGCGCCGCGTGCATACTTACACAGCTATAACCTCCCGGCCCACGGCATTGCGATCGAAGGCTATAGTCCAGTGTCGTATTTTACCGAGGGCAAAGCTGTGCGTGGCAATGAAGCATTCGCGGTCGACCATAACGGCGTGACCTATCATCTGGCCTCCGCCGAGCAAGCGCAATTATTTCGCAGCAATCCTGACAAGTACCTCCCCGCCTATGGAGGTTGGTGCGCGTTCGGCATGGCCAAGCAGGATAAGTTTCCGATCGATCCGCACAACTTCAAGATCGTCGAGGGCAGGCTCATGCTCTTCTTGAAGAACCAGAGTGTCGATGCCCTGGCGCTGTGGAACAAGGGCACTGAGGGGCAGTATGTCAAACAGGCAGAGGCCCACTGGAAGAAAGTCAGTCAATAGCTGACCCGCACACGCGCCGCTGCGAGCGCTACCGTTCCAGCGGCGTGGGTGAATGGGGGTTGTTGGAACAGACCCCACTCTATGAACCCGGACGGGGAAGCGAGCGGTTAGCTGCGCTCATTCTCGTCCCAGAAGGAAACGACAATGACCATACATACTTTTCATGCGGACGTTATTCACCCGTTGTTTGTCACACGTCAGCCTCCCGGCTGGCTGCGGACGACGGGTCCAGTAGTCATGCGCTATGGCTTAGTACTCGTCTTGTTATGGATTGGCGGCATGAAGTTCACCGCGTACGAAGCCGAGGGTATCTCGGCCTTTGTCACTCACAGTCCGGTGCTGAGCTGGGCGTATGCGGTGCTGAGTGTGCGGACGTTCTCTGCGCTGCTGGGCACTACCGAAATCGCCATTGCGTTACTGATTGCCGCGCGACCGCTCTCCGCGCACGCCTGCGTTATCGGCAGTGCTCTGGCGGTCGGCATGTTTCTCACGACGCTCAGTTTTTTATTGACAACACCTGGAGTGTGGGAAGCGACTGCCGGTGGGTTTCCCGCTCTGTCGGTTGTTCCCGGCCAGTTCCTCATCAAAGATGTTGTCCTGCTTGGCGTGTCGTTGTGGTCATTGGTGGAAGCCTGGGAGCAAATGCCACCAGCGTAAGCTATGATCTACGGGAAAGAGAAGACACAGGAGCATCCTAATGCATTTTGACAAACAAATTCGGTGATAGTCAGACCTGAGACTGGGGTCCCCTCTCCCACCGGGAGAAGGCTGTCCTGAGCTTGTCGAAGGGGACAGGGTGAGAAGATACATAGGATGATTACCGATTTCGGTCATCAAATTTCATCTGGTGTGCTGGAGAAGTTACATTCCCCACACGGTAATGGACCTACCATGCGTGGTCTCCACGCGTTGAAACAACTTCGCCTCCCACGCTTTGGCTGGGGTCCGGTCGAAGATGATGAGGTGCCCCTCTTCGGCGCCACGGCGGTCGAGATACTCCCAGGTCTGCGCGAGTCCTTTGGCAATCGTGTGCTCAAGACTCTGATGGAGAACTTTCAGTTCGATGACCACCTTCTGTACCCCTTGAGCATGCTGCCACAGAATCAACAAATCCGTGCGCATCCGTCCCAAGCCATACTCCCGCTCAATACGTCCGCCGCCGTTGACGATCCGTTGCAGGAAAGCCTGCAGTAATAATTGCGGTCCAGCCTCTTTATATTGAAAGCGCTCCACCCAATGCTCGGAGTGCTCGCGAAAAAACTGTTGAAACGCGTGTAACAGCTTGTGTATATCCAATGTCCCATCGCCGCGCACGTACCACGCCGTTTCCTGCACGGTCGTCTGTTCGGTACTATAGACCAACTGACGTGGAATCACTTCTCGATAGATGGGATTGGCGATCGCTAACGGCGCTCCTGGGCCGATCAAGCCAAGGTCACGCACATAGTCGAGGTCATCGACCGGGATGTTTTCTGGTGTCTCACCCCCAGCCAACAACGGGCCAATCACGCGCTGGACCCGTTCCTCTTGCAATTTGTCGGCGAGTTGATCGAGATGGGTTTCACGGTGCAGAATCAAGGCTTCCTTGGCAGTGTCGACCAAGTCCTGGGTCACAGGCTGACGGCGGTCGCGGCCTTGTGGTAGACGAAAGCAACACTCGTAGCCTAACGCATTGACCAACCACGGCTGGCCTTGCGTCAATTCCCACAGCCGCGCGAGCGCCTCAGCAGTGAACGGCTGGCCGGTCTCGGTGGTATGTTGAGCATACAGCGCTTCCACGTCGGCGCGAGAGAAATTTCCCAGGCGCAACGATTCTGCGCGGACATTGAACGCACTGCCACCGGTGATGATGGCCTTCTCAGTTGTAGAGTGAATGCGATAATCGCGGACATCGCGGACACCACACAGCACGACACTCTGGGGAAATCGCTGTGGCCGCTGCGCGTAGCCGCTCCGCAGCTGGCGTAACACCGCAATGAGCGTGTCTCCGACCAGCGCGTCGATTTCATCCAGCAGCACGACCAGCGGCTTGTCGCTCGCTTGCGCCCAACGCGCTAACACTTCGAGCAAGGCAGCATGGGCGCCGCTCTGCGCAAAGATCGTCTGCCAATGATTCGGGAGAAACTCGTCGTGGAGCACACTCTCAGCTTGATAGGATATCTGGCTAAGAATCGCTTGCAGCGCTGCGGCAACATCTTCCCGCGCCGACTGCGCCAACTCGACATTGACATACAGGCACCGGTAGTGCCCTTGGGTATTGAGATGGCTCATCAACGCTAGCAGACAAGAGGTTTTGCCGGTTTGCCGTGGCGCATGCAGGACGAAATATTTCTTCTGCTCAAGCAATGGCAGGATCTCATTGAGATTGATCCGCTCCAACGGCGAGAGACAATAGTGATCCTTCGGATTCACTGGACCAGCGGTGTTAAAAAACCGTGTCATGCCGCGTAGCGTAGCAAGAGCTGAGGTGGGAGAAAAGGCGCAAGGGAACAGCTCTCCATGGCGCGCGCAATACGTCGCGGGGTTGTGTGAGATGTCCAGCCGACCTCCCCTTTGCACCAATCTCAATTTTAAGACTCTGAGCAAATGGAATGTCGCATTTATGAGACAGCACGAGGCGCAAGAGAAGACCGCAGGCGAAATTTCTATAAGTATCGTCCTCTTTGTCACGGCATGATTCGTGCTCTTGCTATCCATATCGATATGCCGCCCAGACCTCTCCCCAGTGTGGGCGGCATCACTGGGCTGCAGGGTCCCCCCCTGTTTCCTTGCAGCCTAGTCCCTTCACCTCGGGTTAGAGAACCTCGGGGACGACGATATTCGCTCGTTACGAGACGGTCATGAAGATACGGACTCGCTTCGCGCGTTACGTGCTGCTGCAAATTCCGGGATGGATCATCGGCGCCGTTGTCCTGGGTCTTGGACAATACTGGTTGGACCTTTCTCCATTGGTCCTGAGCACAGTGTTCGCTGCGTGGGTGGCCAAAGACTTTGTTATCTATCCATTCATTAAGACAGCCTACGACATCAACGTGCCTACCGGCGCAGACCAACTGATTGGTGACATTGGCACGGCAAAGACGGCAATCAATCCGCACGGATATATTCACGTGAGGGGTGAACTGTGGCGGGCGCGCCTCGACGCTGGTATGCAACCGATTGGCAAAGACGAGCGCATTCGCGTTCATGCCGCAGAAGGGCTCACACTCACCGTAAGGGCGTATGCCGAGGCACCACTCGCGAACGGTTCGCTCCAAGAGAAGCAGTGAAGCAAACGAGTGTCATCCGTCACTATGGTCAGCCCTGATGCGTAATTCTGCCAAAACACAATGCTGTACCACACGATCGGCGTCTCGGGGTATCACCGGTCGTGGAATCTCCGCTGACACGAATCCCTTTACGACAAAAGCATCATCATGGTACACATGACGGAACGAGGGGGACGCGTTTGTGCCTCAGCAAGAAATCGAAGTGATATTGACCCGCCAACTCGCAAGTTACCTTGCCCTCCCCATACTGGTTGTCGGACCGCACGGGAGCCTGATCTTTTACAATGAACCGATGGAGCAAATTCTTGGATTGCGATTCGAAGAAACCGGAGAAATGACAGCAGCGGAGTGGACGACGCTCTTCACGCCAACAGACGCACAGGGCGTGCCGTTAGCACCCGAGGCACTCCCGCGCATGATCGCCTTGGCAGAACAACGGCTTGTGCATGGAGAAGTCTGGATCCAGGGGCAGGATCATCTCCGTCGTCATCTCCAGATTTCGGCGTTTCCCTTGCTGGGGCAAGCGGGCCGGAATCTCGGCGCCGTAGCGCTCTTTTGGGAGGTACACCCCTGATGCGCGTCACTTTGTGGGGAACACGTGGATCAATCGCAACGCCAGGCGTGGAAACGTCGCGCTATGGTGGCAATACGTCGTGTGTGGAGGTCCGTGGAACTGAAGGTACAGTACTGATTCTCGACGCTGGCACTGGTATCCGACGACTCGGGGCGTCGCTCCCCTCATCCGTACGGCGCATCGATATCTTACTCTCACACTTGCATATGGACCACCTCCAAGGACTGGGGTTCTTCGGGCCGCTGTTCAATCCTACGTTGGACGTCCACATTTGGGGACCAGCCAGCCCAAGGCTCAGTCTACGGGAGCGACTGATGCGGTATCTCTCACCACCCCTCTTCCCGGTGCGACTGCGAGATCTCCCCTGCCAACTGACCTTGCATGAAGTGCCATGCGGCGATTTCACTATTGGTGAGTTTCGTATTTCTTCGGCGCTGATCTGCCACCCCGGCCCAACGGTTGGCTATCGTATTGCCACGGCTCGCGCCGTCCTCTCCTATCTGACGGATCATGAGCCGGCACTGGGTGTCCCACAGTTTCCCCACTCGGGAGACTGGACCTCAGGATATGCGCTCGCCGTCGGGGCGGACACCTTGATCCATGACACGCAGTACAGTAGTGAGGAGTACGTGCAGTGCACCGGGTGGGGGCACAGTTCGTTTGCCCAGGCACTGGCGTTCGCCAATCTGGCTGAGGCAAAACATTTGCTGACATTTCATCATGACCCTGCGCATACTGACGACATGCTCGATCGTATGCTTGACGCTGCGCTCGCTGCCGCTCGACCAACTTTCCCTGTCACCCCAGGCTGCGAAGGTCTATCACTACTCGTGGGTGACCTCTGACGTTCTGACAACTCGTTCCTTAAGCGACGGACAGTGTCGTCCGTTCTCGCGTCTGACAGACAGGACTCGAGTGCCGTGCTCCCTCCTTTACCAAGTTCTTCGATGACCGCTTCGCGTTTCCCCTCCTGAAAACACGACGTCGGCACCCATTGGTGCCGCAGGTGGCATACGACGATGGCCGAGCGCCAAAAAAGCGGCCTGGCCGAAACCTCGCTGGCATGGTCTATGCGTAACGTAGAACAATCAAGGAGCATTGCGATGAATAGTGAGAAGTCTGAGCGCGATCACCAGCGAACACCCGAAGGTACTGCCATACTCGTCACCGACCCTGTCTGCGGCATGACCGTGAGTCCTCAGACTGCGCGGCGGTACGACTATGAAGGCCAGACATCCTTCTTCTGTAGCCGTCACTGCCAGAAACGCTTTCGCGCCAATCCAGGCCCCTATCTCATGCGTGCGGCTCAACAGTCGGAGATTACTACTCACCAACCGAGCCGTGTCGGTGTCACTGAATCCGACTACACCTGTCCGATGCACCCGGAAATCGTGCGATTGGAGCCAGGGTCATGCCCAGTGTGCGGTATGGCGCTCGAACCTCGGAGGGTGACCGCAGCCGAAGAAGCGAATCCAGAACTCATCGACATGACGCGTCGCTTCTGGCTGAGCCTGGTCTTCACCATTCCGCTGCTGGTAGTAGCCATGTCTGAGATGATTCTCGGAGTCACCGCCATACGAGCACTGCCAACCTGGGTCGTCACCTGGCTTCAGCTCGTGCTTGCGACCCCGGTGGTTCTGTGGGCTGGTCGTCCCTTTTTCCGACGCGGTTGGACATCGATTGTCACTCGTCGCCTGAATATGTTCACGCTCATCGCTCTGGGCACGGCAACGGCATATGGCTATAGCCTTGCGGCAGTACTTGTTCCCGACTTTTTCCCGGAGTCGTTTCGCACGGCTAGCGGCACAGTGGTGGTCTACTTCGAGGCAGCTGCCATAATCGTCACACTTGTACTCCTCGGGCAAGTGCTCGAACTGCGTGCACGCAGTCGCACAAGTAGTGCGATCAGAGCGCTGCTTAGTCTTGCTCCTGCCACCGCACGGATCGTACGCACGGACGGCACTGAAGAGGATATTCCCGTTGAACACGTGACACCTGGTCATCATCTGCGCATCCGTCCCGGTGAGAAGGTTCCAGTGGACGGCGTTATTCTCGAAGGCCGCAGTGCCGTCGACGAATCGATGCTCACCGGCGAGTCACTGCCGGTGGAGAAAACAACGGGGAGCCGGGTAACTGGCGGCACCGTGAATGGCACCGGCAGTATGGTGATGCAAGCCGATCGCGTCGGGAGCGAGACGGTGTTAGGCCAGATCGTGCGCATGGTCAGTGAGGCACAGCGCAGTCGTGCGCCGATTCAACGTTTGGCGGACACCGTCGCGGCCTATTTTGTTCCTGCGGTGGTCGCGGTCGCACTTCTCACCGCTCTTGTGTGGGGACTCTATGGACCTGAGCCGCGCATGGCGTATGCCGTGGTCAACGCGGTCGCCGTTCTCATTATCGCCTGCCCCTGTGCGCTCGGCCTTGCCACGCCAATGTCCATCATGGTCGGCACTGGTCGTGGCGCAACAACCGGGGTCCTGATTAAAAGCGCTGAGGCTCTGGAGATGTTCGAGCGGGTGGACACGCTGGTGGTTGATAAGACCGGCACCTTGACCGAAGGCAAGCCACGTGTGATGACTGTGGCGCCAGTAGCACCGTGGAAAGAAAGCGAAGTGCTGCATCTCGCGGCAAGTCTAGAGCGCGGCAGCGAGCACCCGCTGGCCGCGGCAATCGTTACTGGAACACTGACGCGAAACATTGCCCTCTCAGCGTTTGCAGATTTTCACGCGTATACCGGCAAAGGGGTCGTGGGGACAGTCGACGGGCATCAGGTGGCGCTAGGGAATCGCAAATTATGTGATGACTTCAACATCGATGTCAGCGAGCTCGCTTCACAAGCGGAAGCGTTGCGGCGGGATGGGCAAACCGTCATGTTCGTTACGCGCGACAACACTCTGGTCGGCCTCGTCGGCGTGGCCGATCCCATCAAGGAATCATCGTTCGAGGCCATGCGCATGCTCCGCTCAGAACGTATCCAATTAGTGATGCTCACCGGTGATAGTCGTGCAACGGCGGAGGCCGTCGCACACAAACTCGGGATCGACGAGATCGAGGCGGAAGTGTTGCCCCAGCAAAAGGTCGACGTCGTGAAGCGTCTACAAGGTGAAGGTCGTGTCGTTGCCATGGCAGGAGACGGCGTCAATGACGCCCCGGCCTTAGCACAAGCACAGGTGGGCATCGCGATGGGAACAGGGACTGACGTAGCGATGGAAAGTGCCGCAGTGACCCTGCTGCATGGTGACCTCCGCGCCATCGCGCGCGCCCGCAACTTGAGCCGCGCGACGATGCGCAACATTCGCCAGAATCTCTTTTTTGCTTTTGCCTACAATGCGCTGGGCGTGCCGCTCGCGGCAGGCGTGCTGTATCCCGCGTTCGGCGTGTTACTCAACCCGATGATCGCGGCGGCGGCAATGACGTTAAGTTCACTCTCGGTGGTGAGCAATGCGTTGCGGTTGCGGCACACGCCTCTCTGACAATAACCGATAGTGATAAATGCGTCTCACCCGCCTGACTCGGCCACGAGCGTGTCGGGCAGTGCGACGCCGGTCGCAAGCCATGCCAGCGAGCGCCACGGCGGAGACGATCCGTGATGATACTGGCCGAGAATGAGCACCGGTGTGCCGTGTTGTAAAATCGTGGAGCCTTTGGCGTCGAGCCGCCACTCTTCGCCCCAGCGATATAACCACTGGGCATCGCGGCGCAGCAAGCGAATACACGCGTGACTGGCTGGATACCCAGGCAGGCGGTATTCATGAAAAGAAAGCCCACGCCAGTTGTCGAAATTAAAGTACCAAGGCATGAACCAATCGGGGTTGACAGTACTGTGGCGCCCTGTCGATTTCCAGTTGAGATGAAACAATCCCGATGGCGTCGGAGCGTTTTTCGCACCACTACTGATCGGCCCCCAACGCACGAGCGCGCCGTACTCGTAGCCGCCGAACACCTGCGACGGTTGGTGGACGACAATCATTTTGGCCTGCTGCGCCGCAGCCGGGTACCAAAGCGGCAGTGGGCTGTAACGGAGTTCGTCGCTAGTCCATGTTTCAGGGATGACAATCGTCTGCAATCGAGCAAGGTAACGCAGATCGCAGCGATTGAGTTTTTCCAGGAGCTGCAACTGCCAGAGAGCGAAGCGTTCGTGCAAGCGATGATCAGCGTTTTGTCGTTGGTGCAAAGTGTAAACGACCGCGCCTGTCGGGGGCGCACTCGGCCGCTCTTGCGCATGGACATCCACGATAGCAACCCACCAGACCAGAAACACGAACATTCCCTGCATCATCACGCCAACCTCTTTTTCTCTACACACTGCGACCCAGGTCATGATCCGCTGGCATTTCCCTTGCTCCTTCACTGAGCGTCAAGAACAAACTGCAACCAAAGATCAAAACCAGGCAAGCGAGGATACAGGAGCAAGGTTAATACCAAAGGAAGATGAAGTGTGCGTCATGACACTCACGGGTTTGCGGTATAGGCAGCGTTTACAAAAGCCGGAAGTGAGAGCAATCATCAACCTGGTGGGACGATTGCCACTCGCTGATCTCAGCTTGCGAGCACGGGGACTCACGTTCACAACCCTGCTCTCGCTCGTCCCGTTTCTGGCGGTCACGTTTTCTCTACTCAAGGCGTTTGGCGTGCAGAACCAGCTCGAACCGACGCTATTACGACTCCTGGAGCCTTTGGGGCCAGAGGGTCTCGACCTCAGCCACCGCATCGTCAAGTTTGTCAATAACCTTGAGTTAGGTGTCCTTGGCGCCGTGGGCGTGGCGACGCTCTTCTACACGACGATTTCTCTCATTGGGGAAATCGAAAACGCCTGCAACGTCATCTGGCGCGCCCGCCAGGCGCGGAGTTTGGCACGGAAGTTTAGCGATTATCTCAGCGTGGTCCTCGTCGGCCCTATTTTAGTCTTCACCGGCTTTGCTTTGACCGCGTCGGCGCAGAGCCACTGGTTGGTGCAACAGGTACTGCAAATCCGCCTGGTTGGCCCTATCGTTGAGCAGATGCCGCGCGTCATGCCATTGTTGTTTCTCTGCGCGGCGTTTTCGTTTCTCTACAAGTTCCTGCCCTGCACCTATGTGCGTCTGTCCTCGGCGTTGGTTGGGGGAATACTTGCTGGTGTGTTGTGGCATCTCGCTGGGAGCGTCTTCACCATGTTTGTCGTTTCGTCAACGCAGTATACCGCGATCTATTCGAGCTTTGCGATTCTGATTCTATTTCTGCTCTGGCTGTATGTAGGTTGGCTCATTACCTTGGTCGGCGTGGCGGTGGCCTATGTGTACCAGAACCGTTTGTGGGTTTCGCCCGCGTTCCTCACGAACACAGAAAGTGATCACGATCGTGACAGGCTCGCGCTGTCTGTCTTACTTGACGCAACGCGACGACACCTCGCAGGGCGTCCACCAGCCACGCCGCGCGAGCTGGCAAGGCCGTTCGGCGTGGCGTGGGTTGACATGGAAGAGATGATTGAGACGCTCTGCCACTGCGGTTTCTTAATCCGTACCGTCTCGCCTGACGGTATTGTGCTTGCCCGCGCCCCCGAGTTGATTGCGGTGCATGACATTCTCGCAGCCTTGCGCTGTGAATCCTCTGACGCCGCTGTCAGCGATCAGTCAGATCCGGTGGCATGGGTTTTAGGCCAACGTACGCAGGCTATCGAGCAGGCGTTACACGAGGTCACCCTCCGCACGCTCGCCACTCAAACGACAGGCGGCGACAACATTACTGACGCCGCCTCCGACTCGGACTAAACACTTACGCCATCCGGAGATCCTCGTCACTCATCAGACGAAATCCGACTTTGAGTTTCACTTGATACTGACTCACCTTCCCGTTCTTAATCAATCCGCGCGTTTCCGTGACTTCAAACCAGTCTAACCCTTTCAGCGTCTTGCCCGCACGGGAGATGGCATTTTTGATCGCCTCTTCCACCGTGCCTTCTGACACACCAATTAACTCAATGAGCTTGTAGGTATTGTTTTTCATCAGTCTCTCCTCGGCAAAGACTCCTGGTTGCAACACGGCTTTGGCCCCTCGTTTCGGGGTAGCTACGGTTACAGGCACGGAATTACCAGTTGGTAACTTGCGCACTTTTGTCATTGTCCCGTTCATGTCACGCTCCTTTCCTCAACAGCGATGGAGTCCAGACCGGTTGAACACATACCCCGTCCTGTCCCCATGCTTCACGCGGGCATTTTGAAGTGTTTGTTTGATTATGAGCTTTTAAGTCACACATGACTGTAGAGTCATTATTGACNNTACCGAACTATTTTTTTGCTGTCAACCCGTCGTCGGCCACTGTCGTGACGCTGTTGCTCCCCGGTAGGGAAGATTGCCCCACCTCGATCGTCTCTGTGTCCCAGTTCTCCCGTTATCTATTCGTCGGTGATGCAGACTCGCAACAAAAATGGTCTGGTCTGAATGTTGCTCTCGCTATTTATAAAAGGAGGATCTCATCATGAAACGCGTACTCCCCTTGGCTGTACTTATGATCGGCTTCGGTATTTGGGCGTTGTCAGTAAGCATCGGCAGCCATGAAGAAATCACACTCTTTGGCAGCGCCATTGATCCACGCGTTCTCCAAGTCGGCGGTTTGTTTAGTGCGATCGGCGGTATCTTAACTATTTTGAATTCATTCCGTAGCCTGCAACTGAAATCCAGTTGACACACTATCCAGTCAATCGCCTGAGGGTCACGCAGACCATCACCGCGCGTGGTCAGTCTCGACACGCGTCTTAGCTACAGGACTGGTCCGTCGGAACGGATGTGGCTGATCGAAGTAGAGAACCACTGGCGCAGCAATGTAGATGGTGGAGTACACACCAGAGAGAAAGCCGACGATCAGGGTAAACGCAAACGGACGGATCACGTGCCCGCCAAGGAAGAACAGCACGACGAGCACGATCAGGGCAGTACCGGTAGTGATAATGGTGCGGCTGAGCGTCTCGTTGATACTACGGTTAATGATCATTCCTAACGACTCACGTCGTAGCTTGCGCATATTTTCCCGCACGCGGTCCGAAATAATGATCGTATCGTTAATGGAAAAGCCGACCACTGTGAGTAACGCGGCGAGGACGGTCAGGTCAAAGGGTGTTTGCGTCAGGACAAGCGCACCGAGGACAATGAACACATCATGGACAAGGGCAATGACCGCGCCAGCCGCAAACCGTGGGGCAAAGCGCATGGCAATATAAACGCCCATCAGCACCGTGGCAAACGCCACCGCCAACACCGCTTTACTGCGCAGATCGCTGCTGACACGACTACCAACTGCTTCAACTCGCAATAACTCAAAGGTGTTACCAAACGCCGCGGTCAGTGTTTCCTGTATGATGCGTCCGGTTTCTCCGACCTCGTCGTCCTCATCCGCACGAACACGCACGAGAAACCTCTCCCCTCCACCACCGCTTTCCTGAATGGTCAGCTCCTGGAGGTTCGCTTGTTGTAGCGCCTGACGAACCTCACTACTTGTGCGGGGCTGCGTGAACCGAACCTCCACCATCGTTCCACCGGTAAAGTCCAGGCCATAGTTCAACCCGACGGTCAACATGAGTATCACAGCGAGACCATTAAGAACGCTGGACGCAATCAGAAAAAAGCGACGCTTACCGACGAAGTCAATGTTAATGTCGTGTGGAATCAGTTCCATGTCACCTCCCCTTGGGAGAGTAAGCAACAGCCGCGCCAGCACAATTCTGAACTTTTTCGTGGCGCCGTTGATGGCAGTCGGGGAATTTTGCCAAGGATAGCACCGCTCGCCAGACACCTGCGGCACGCCAAGCTGAGCATATTGACGTAACCTCCGCATGTGTGTCCCAATTTTGCGACAGATCATTTCCCTGCGTCCCGTTTCTGCGACAATCGCGAAAGCTTCTGTCCTTTTTTCCCTAAAGATCACAGGTATTCACATTGTCCGGCACGGTATGTTGCTTGCGTAAGGCCTGCTGGTAATAGAAATACCGATGCAGAGCACGAATTCTCTTACGCGGAGTCTTGCCGCAGCATTGATTCGCGTCGTTTGTCTACTCGTCTTCGCACTGTTGCTTTCGTTGTGCGTTCGTCCGAGTGCATGTGCGGCGTCAGTCGATGACCTCGACCCAACCCGGGAATGGCGGCTTAAAACATTAGACATTACTGGCCACCAGCTTTTCTCAGAACGCGAGTTGCTCGCGATCCTCCTCACCAAGCAGCGGCCCTGGTATTTAGTGTGGAAAGAGTTCCCGCTCTTCGATCCGATCACCTTCACCACTGACATACAGCGGCTGGAGCATTTCTATGAAGCGCGCGGCTATTATAAGCGCAAAGTCAACTACGCTCTGGATGTTGACGACGCGGCGTCACTCGTCACAATCCACATCACCATCGAAGAGAATGCGCCAGTGACGATCACTAACGTTGCCATTGCACTGCCGCCTGCTACGACAGAGACCCCTGCCACCTTCTTGCCACCCCAGCTGCCTGTCAAACTAGGGAACATCTTTACCGAAGCGGCCTATCAGGAAGAGGAACAACTCATTCGTGACTTCTTGTTAGAACGCGGCCATGCCTATGTTGAAACCCAGCGCAAAGCCACGGTTGATTTAGCTGATGACAGCGCGCAGGTTGAGTACACCGTCACACCTGGGCCACAAGCCGTATTCGGGACAACGCGGGTTGAAGGGACGGCTGAAGTCAATCCCGACTTGGTCCTGCGCGAGCTCTCCTATAAAGTCGGCGAACCATTCTCGTTGAAACACATTGCCGAGTCAGAACAAAAAGTGCGTAACCTGGAACTGTTTCGCTCCGTCAATATCGCCCCTGAACAGGTGGAGAACAAACCGGTGGTTGTTCCCATGCGCGTACGCGTCGAAGAAAAGCCGCGCCATGCTATTAAACTGGGGGTCAAGTACAGCACTCGCGATGAAATCGGAGTCCAGGCTGAGTGGAACAACCGCAATGTCTTTGGCGATGGCCGCCAATTTTCCGTTTTGCTGCAGTTGGCCTCGGTCAACCGTCGACTCAATGTCTCTTTCATCCAGCCGCACTTTTTGTCACCACAGACACGCCTGTTGTTGAACCTGCGCCAGGAACAAAGCGACGAACAAACCTTTCTGCTCAATGCTTCGCGCTTTCTCCCGCGTGTGGAACATCGCTTCTCTTCGCAGCTGACGGGATTCGTTGGCTACCGTTTGGAGTACGCCAAGTTGAATAGCGTCGCACCAGCAACCATTCGCGCATTAGGAGGGATTACCCGTGATGGTGTCGTCTCTGGACCTTCCTTAGGCATGGTGTGGAACACCAGTGAAGATCCTTTTGATCCACGTGAAGGGACAGTCGTCTCTCTGCTTGCCGACCAGGCCGGGGTATTTTGGGGTGGTGATTTTCAGTTCTATAAAATTATTGCCGAAGCAAAACGGTATCAGCCCATTGGCTGGCAGACGACTTTTGCCAGCCGCATCAAGCTCGGCCTCGTCGATAGCTTAGGCGCAAAAACTGACGTGCCATTGTTTGAACGCTTATACGCAGGAGGAGAAAAAAGTGTGCGTGGTTACGGTCGGCGGCGCTTGGGGCCGTTGAGCACGTCGGATGATCCGCTCGGTGGTCGCAGCCTCATCGAGGGCTCGCTGGAGTTGCGTCGCCCGGTGTGGAAGCAATTAGGCGCCGCGTTGTTCCTCGACTTTGGTCAGTTGTCGCTCAAGTCGCTCGACTTTCCCATAGATGACCTGGACTTTGCCGCTGGTTTCGGCGTGTGGTATCCCACCGCGGTTGGTCCTTTGCGGCTAGACATCGGCTTCCCGTTCACTCCCCCGCGTGGCGATCAATTCTGGCAATTGCATTTCAGCATCGGACAATTCTTTTAAGCCATGAAGACACTGTGGACCATCGTACGTCGACTGCTGTTGCTCATCATCGCACTCGTGCTCATCCTCGTCGTGGGCGTCTCACTGTTTGTCCGTACTGAACGATTTCGTACGCTGCTACGCGACCAGGTCGTGACGCTCCTTAATGATACACTGAAAGGTGACGTCACACTCGGGCGCGTCGAAGGCTCATTGTGGAATACCCTTACCCTGCATGATCTCGTGGTCACGTATGAGCAGACCGAAGTGCTGCGCATCCCTCTCCTCACTGCCGGATATAATCTCCGCACGCTGCTCCGGGGACATATACAGATCGCACAGGTGGAGGCAACCGCTCCTGTTCTCCGGCTCATTCAGGATGCGCAGGGCAACTGGACGCTCTTGGAAGCCGTCTCTCCGGACGCTACGGAGGAGACCACAGACAGTGCTGCCAGTGGACCGGATATTCTGCTCGACACCGTTGCCATCACCGATGCCACTATCGAAGTCACACCCGCAGGACAGGAACCGCGGCAGTACCGTCTGACCGAGACGAACTTGCAGACTCGCATCGCCATCCTGGCAGCTGGCACCGAAGTGCAGGTCCGACAACTGACCACGCAACTCCAGGCCGATCCACTGCCGTTGCTCCGTGTCGGCGCTGTGCTTACCTATCAAGATGTGACACCGCCTGCCACGGTGCAGATAGCGAACCTGGCGCTTGACACGCAACAGTCGCATCTGCAGATCGCTGGCTCGATCAACAATCTGGAGACACTCGACAGCAGCCTAAACCTGACGATAGAGAAGCTCGCAACCGCGGAAATAAAACAACTCGTTCCGACGTGGCCGCTGACGCAGGACCTGTCGGGCACGCTGCAAAGCCAGGGTCCGCTGAGTGATTTGCGTACCCACATCGCACTAGCCGCCGCTGACGCGCACGTCACCGGCGATATTCGTAGCAACCTCGAACTCGATCCCTTCACCTATGACGGATCACTTACTATCAAAGAGTTTGCCGTCGAGAAGCTGCTTGAACCGCAGGAGATCGCTGGCGTCCTTGACGGAACCGTGGAAGCCAGCGGCATCGGCACGGAAGTGAAAACCATTGACAGTAAAGCCGACCTGACTATCCGTTCCCTGGTGGTCTCGCACTGGCAGCTTGGCAACGTCACTGTGAGTGGCGGCATGGCACATCAGCATGGAACCCTGGCAGGCAAGCTGGCTAGTGCCTTTGGACAGGCTACCTGGCAGGGAACCGTCGACCTGACCTCTGAACGACCAAAATATCAACTCAATCTGGACATGGCCCATCTCGACATTAAAAAGACGCCGGCCGAAATGGAACCGATTGCCACGGACTTGAACCTCAACGCCGTCGTCGTTGGTCAAGGGATCACATTCCCAGAGATCGAGGCGCAGGCCGATGTCAGTGTGCGGCCATCCACGATCGGGCAAGTGGCACTTGATCGCGGGAAACTCGCCGCGCGATTGCGCAAAGATCACATCGACATTAGCGAGTTCACACTGCTCGCAAAAGACACAAGCGCGACTGTGCGAGGCACCCTCGGCACCACCACCGCGACCCCAGGGCAACTCACCTATGCGCTCACCAGCGGTAATGTCACTCCGTGGCTCGCACTGGTGGATCAGAGCGGGTCCGGCGCGCTTCGCGTCAACGGCACGGCAGCAGGAACCTTGCAAGCGCTCACATTGCACGGCGAGCTGCAAACCGAGCGCCTGCAACTAGCAACCACCACTGTGCAAGACGGCAATCTGACATACCAACTCGAAAACGTTGGCCAAGCACAACCAGCCGGAACCATCGTTGCCAACCTGCAACAGATCGAAGCTGCAGTGCCACTCAAAAAAGTCGACGCCAAGATCACTCTGCCCAAGAGTCGCCAACCGGGACCGCTAACCGCGCAAGTAGAACTCACTGTGCAAGACGCTGCAGCTAGGACTCACCGGTTGCACGGGACAGGAGTGTACCAAGCGCCACGGCTAACCGCACGCCTCACTGAGCTGGCCATTGCCACGCCTGAGGGATCGTGGACATTAGTCCAACCGACACAAGTTGTGCAGGAGCAAAATCGCGTCAGCATCGACCGCCTGCTCATGGCCAACGGCACCCAGCAATTGCAACTCAGCGGCCAAGGTGGGCTGTCAGGGGTACAGGATCTGCAACTCCACGTTGATCGTTTGCCCCTCGCCTCGCTCCTGGCGTTACAACCCGACCCTCCCGATGTCGCGGGCCTTCTCACCATCGATGCGCGAGTGCAAGGGAGCGCAACAACACCACGGCTGACAAGCACCCTCGATGTTGCAGGTCTGCGCATCGCCGGACAGAAATATGCAGGGCTCTCTGCCACGCTCGGCTATGACGCTCAGCGTGCCACGGTCAACCTGACCTTCAACCAAGACGCGACTCACGCCTTAACCGCTAATGGCACCCTTCCCCTCACTCTCAGTTGGGCAGACAACGTGAAAACGGAAGTGGAAGGGGACCTGGCATTGCAAGTACGCTCGACCGGCTTGAATCTGGCCTTCCTGAATGCGTTTACTGATCAGGCCGCCAAAGATGTTGCCGGTGAATTAGGACTCGATTTGACCGTTGCCGGACCGGTGGATAAACCGCGACCGCAGGGACGCTTCACGTTAAGCGACGGACAGGCGACTCTCCCTGCCCTTGGCGTGCAGGTCGAACGAGTGACGGTAGAAGGCCAGGTCGATCCCGAAGCAGTGCGTATTGCGCAACTCTCGGCGCGGTCCGGTAAGGGACGACTCACTGGTAGTGGTACGCTCGCCTTACGCGATTATTTACCCCAGCAAATGAGTCTCTCACTATCTGCCGAACGGTGGCCAGCGATTCACACCCGCCAATATCACGTGGAACTGGATGGCGACATTGAAGGACGGGGTCCGTTGTCAGCGCTACAGGTGACAGGAAAGTTGCGTGTCCCAGAAGCCATCCTACGACCTGATTTGGACTTTCTCACTGCACAACCAGTGAAGCGGGACCCGACGATTATTGTCCTTGCCGCAGACCGCTCTACCACCACCGCCGCTTCTGCATCGTCAGCGACGCCGCCCACTGCTGCTCAGCCACAATCGCACGTAGCAGACAACCTTGTCTTGGACATGACCATTCGCCTGCCACGTAATACCTGGATCAAGCATCAAGAGGCCGACATCGAGCTCGCCGGTGCGGTCGAAGTCACAAAACGTGCAGGAGGAAAGCCAACGCTTGTCGGAATCATCAATGTCGTGCGTGGATGGATTAACCTGCAAGGCCGTCGCTTCACCCTCACGCAAGGCAGCGTCACTTTTACCGGAGGCAGCGAGATTAATCCGATACTCGACATCATCGCCCAGTATAAATTGCCCCAGTACGTTGTCGAAGCCGTCGTCGGCGGCACAGTAGCAAAGCCAGCCCTCACGTTACGCAGCGATCCTCAGTTGGAACAAGCAGACATTCTCGCGCTGCTGCTGTTTGGTAAACCCGTGAGTCAGCTTGGACAAGGCGAAAAAACCAACTTTCAACAACAAGCCCTGCAAATGACCGGCGGATACGTGGCCGCGCAGATTGCCGACTCTGTCTCACAAGCATTGGGACTGGAGGACCTTGGCCTTGATATGCGGCAAGTTGACCTCACCGGTGGCCGCGTCGGCTTCGGGCGCTACATCGGTCCCAACACCTACATTTCCGCCTCGCAAGACATTTCCGGCAAGACCGGCCATCAAGTTACGGTTGATTATTACCTCAGCCCACGCTGGACGATCAGCACGTCGAGCAGCACGGGTGGTGATAACGCTGCTGGCATCAAGTGGGAAATGCTGTACTAAGAACCGCAAATGAAGAACCCGGGATATTCCTACATGTGAGAAATTTCGGCTACTGACTTCCCATTTTTCGGAAAGCCGCGTGAATCGGATACCTAAATTTTCAGGTATCGGTGCGGATTCGCAACCGCAATTCTGGCATGAGCTTTGCGCAAAGACAGTGTGGAAAAATTGCCTTACTCCACACGAATGCCGACATTGAAGTTGCCGATGGATGCAAAATGAACGAGGCTTCCCGAAATCATCATCTGCTACCACCACGCGAAGGTCGTGTTGCTGCTGTGCATGACGTGGTCTTCGATATTGACTTTCCTCAAGGCCAACTTCCGGCGATCGGACATGCGCTACGAATCGAACGGCCCACGCTTCCTCCGTTAATCCTTGAAGTACACGCCCATGTCAGCCGCGAAACCGTGCGTTGCATTGCCCTGGCTTCACCGACTGGCACTCATCGTGGAATGGTAGCGATTAACACAGCGAAACCGGTGATGGTTCCGGTTGGTGATGCGACGCTCAGTCGGGTGTTCAATGTCTTGGGCGAGCCCATTGATGGTGGTACCCCATTGCTCGATGGCGAGCGACGGTCGATTTATAACGCCCCTCCTCCTCTTACCGAACAAGAAGCTGCAGCATCTCCATTCGTCACCGGCATCAAAGTCTTTGATCTGCTGATGCCGTTACCACGCGGCGGCAAGGTCGGTCTGTTTGGCGGTGCTGGTGTGGGCAAGACGGTCCTGATCATCGAATTGATGCAGAGAACGGTGAAGGAGCATCGCGGAGTAGCGGTGTTCGCTGGCGTCGGCGAACGCACGCGTGAAGCGAATGAGTTGTATCTGCAAATGCGAGCTGCCGGAGTGTTGGAAAACTCCGTGTTAGTCTTTGGCCAGATGAATGAATCGCCGGGCGCTAGGTTGCGCGTGGCGTTCACCGCGCTTTCAATGGCAGAGTATTTTCGTGACCAGGAACATAAGAACGTCTTGATCTTTATTGACAATGTCTATCGTTTCGCGCAGGCGGGCATGGAAGTCAGCGCACTACTCGGACGCGTGCCATCGGTCGTCGGCTATCAACCGACGCTGGCCAGCGAGATGGGCGCACTACAGGAGCGTATCACGAACACGTCTCGCGGTGCGGTGACGAGTATCCAAGCCATCTATGTCCCTGCCGATGACATCACCGATCCCGCGACCGCGACGGCGTTCGGTCACCTCGATGCTGTCGCCGTGCTATCGCGGGATCTCGCGAGCCAGGGTTTATATCCTGCGATCAGTCCGCTTACCTCATCGTCTCGCCTGCTCACGCCGCGCTTTGTCAGCGAAGAGCACTATGACACCGCGCGCAAAACGAGAGAGGTGTTGGCGCGATACGAGGAACTACGTGACATCATCGCTATCTTAGGTCTCGAAGAACTCTCGGATCAGGAACGGCAGATTGCCGTACGCGCGCGGCGACTCCAACGCTTCTTGACGCAGCCGCTATTCGCCACCCAGCAGTTCACGGCGTTGCCTGGCAAGTTTGTCTCACTAGAAGATACGATCAATGGGTTCAAACAAATCTTGTCTGGAGCGCACGACGATGTTCCTGAACAAGCCTTTTACATGGTGGGAACCATAGAGGAGGTCCACGAGAAGGCAGCGATACTTCGCAAGCAAGAATCAGAGGACACAGATAGTGAAAGCGTTACGACTGACAGTGCTAACACCGCTGGTGACGGTCTTTGACGAGACCGTTGACGCGGTGATTGCGCCATTTGCCGATGGCTGGCGCGGCATCCTGCCGGGGCATACGAGCTTTGTGGCGCGCCTACGGCGCGGGGAGATTCTTTTTCGTATCGGTGCCAAGGAACGGAGGATCGCGACCGTCGGCGGTGTGTTTTCGGTGGATCAAGAACAGGTAACGGTATTGACTGGTGTCGCAGCGGTAGATTGTCCATTGGAGCAGTTAGCACATGCCATCAGTGAAGAAACCCAGCAACTTGCCACGTTGGAGCGAGAGGCGGAAAAGCACTTCGACCGGGTCTACCGGCAAATGGCCCGCACCTTCAACCACCGACGGCGCCACTTCTGAACAGCAGCGCTCTCGTCGTGCCTCCTTTTGGCAAAGCATGGCGTATCTGACCTCGCTAGGATGGCTGATCGCGCTGCCCATCGCTATTGGCGTCTTGGTCGGTCAGTATGCCGATGCCCATCTGCAGTCTGGCTATTTCTGGACCCTGACGCTGTTAGGTGTCGGCATTGGCTGCGCGGTGCTGGAAGTCTATGTCGCTGGTCAGCGCCTCATGCGCAGGAGGAACCATCGCTAAGCACACACACTGAGAGGAACAGCAATATGGAACTCGAACCAGGGGTAGTGTTCATCATGCTCGGAGTGCCGGTGACGATCACGGTCGTCACCACCTGGGGGCTCGTCGCGGTCTTGTCAGGGACAGCGATGTACGCCAGCACCTGTATCCGTGAGCAGCCGTCCCAGTGGCAGGCGGTCGCACAATATGGTCTCCGCGCCTTACAATCGATGCTGCAAGAGGTTACCGGAGAAACCGGAGAACGGTACGTTCCACTGGTCGCCACCATCGCCATTTTCATTGTCTTGGCCAACTTGCTGAGCGTCTTTCCATTTATTGAAGCGCCGACCGCAGACCTTAACACTCCCTTAGCGCTGGCGACGATCGTATTTTTCTCCACCCACTACTTCGGCGTGCGCGAGCTCGGCGCCTGGGAGTACCTGAAAAAGTTTGCGCAACCCGTGTGGGTGCTGTTGCCGATCAACATCCTGGGAAATATCACCCGCACGGTGTCGTTGGCGATTCGTTTGTTTGGCAACATGATCTCCCATCAGATCATTGTCGCGATTCTCTTGGTCATCTTACCGCTGGTCGTACCCGTGCTGTTGGAACTGTTTGGCCTCTTTGTTGGCATTCTACAAGCATACATTTTTACGGTGCTGACCATTGTCTATATCGGTGGCGCCGTGCGGGCTGGAGGAGAGGTATAAATGAATGGCGTCGGGTGGTTTTCTCTGATTATCGTGATCACCGCCGGTCTTGGGATCGGCCTTGGTGTCGTGTTACCAGCACGTGCGCAAGCCCACGCGGCAGCACGCGCGCTTGAAGCCATTGCGCGTCAACCCGATGAATCAACCATCATCAGCCGCAATCTGTACATCGGCCTGGCCATGATTGAATCGCAAGCGCTCTATGTGCTGATCGTGGCGCTCATCCTGTTGTTTGCCAATCCGTTGGTGAATCGCGCGCAGGAAGCCATTGCGTCCAGTGATCTGGCGCTCTGGTTTCTTATCGGCTCGGCAGTTGTAGCCACGCTCACCATTGTCATCGGGACCATGGCCAGTTCGCTTGGTCAGGGCCGCGTCACTGGGACGGCGCTGGAATCAATCGCCGAACAGCCCGCTGCACGCGAGCCGCTCTCGACGACGCTGTTCATTAGCCTGGCCTTACTTGAATCCTTAGCCTTGTATGCACTGATTGTGGCGTTGATCCTCTTATTCGCCAATCCACTGGTTGAGCGGGTCTTGCAGCGATAGGCGACCATCATGCTTCAGTTTCACTGGTCTACTGTTGTTTTTCAGATCATCAACTTCCTCATCCTGCTGGCAGTGTTGACACGCTTCTTCTATCGTCCTCTACAAGCAGTGATGAAGCGCCAGGAAGATGAGATCACCGGACGTTTACGCGAAGCAGAAGAACAAGCGCGCCAGGCTCACAGTGAACGTGAACAGTTAGCCACCGCCGCCAAGCATCTACGCGAGGAGACGGAAGCTCTCATGACGAAAACCAGAGCCGAAGCCGCGCAGGTACGAGAACAGCTCGTAGCACAAGCGCGAGAGGACGCTGACCATATTGTGGAAGCAGCGAAGCTGCGTGGACAAGAGGTAGAACGAGCCACGCAGCAGCACCTGGAAACAGCTGTGCGTCGGAGCGCGGTAAACATTGCCGCACAACTCATGCAAGCCGCGGGCGGTCCAGCGTTGCACCAGGCACTGCTCGACAAATTCCTTGGGGACGGCGTGCAGCTCGATAAGGAACAACGCGAGTTGTTGCATCGCGCTTATGGTCATACGCATGGAAGCATTACCGTTGAGGTTGCCTTTCCCCCTTCTCCTGACCTGACCAAGCACCTGCGTCAGATTTTAGCCACCACGCTGAACAGCGAAAGCGAGCACCTAGACGTGGTCTGTCAGACAGAACCGTCACTTATCGCTGGCATGCGTATACTTGTTGGAACCACGGTCGTCGACTTGAGCCTCAGGCGCACGTTGGCAGAATTAAGCCGGGCCGAGACGGCTGGTCAAAAAAGGGCATAAACGATGAAGGTGGATGATTCCCTAGAATCTGTATTGGCGCGACTGGAACAACAAGCGGCGCAAGTGCAAATTCGCCCGCGCATTGATGACCTCGGTCGCGTGCAACGGGTTGGCGACGGTGTGGCGTTTGTGACGGGATTGAACGGCGTTTTGCTCGATGAAGAGGTCACGTTTGCCAGTGGCGTCAAAGGCCACGTATTTGACTTGGATCGTGACGTGGTCGGCTGTCTCTTGTATGGCCCGCAAGAAGGCGTTCATGCCGACTCCCCTGTGTTTCGCAGTGGACAACCTGTGACGATGCCGGTCGGCGCGTCATTATTAGGACGGGTCGTCGACGCGCTCGGACAACCCCGCGATGGGTTAGGTCCGATCTCTGCGGCAGAAGAACGATTGGTCGAACAAGAGGCCCCAGGTCCGTTGCAACGACAGCCGATCCACGAACCGCTGTTCACTGGGATCAAAGTGGTTGACGCGGCAATCCCGATTGGGCGTGGGCAGCGTGAATTGCTGCTCGGCGATCGTGAAACCGGAAAGACCAGTGTCGCGCTCGACACCATTATCAACCAACGCGATAGTGACGTTGTGTGCATTTATGTCAGTATCGGTAAGAAACGCACCTCAGTCGTAGAGATACTCGATGAGTTGCGCCGCCATGAGGCACTGCAACATACGGTGATCGTGATCGCGGATGCCGCCGAGCCACCGTCATTACAGTACCTGGCGCCGTATGCAGGCTGTACATTGGCAGAGTGGTTCGCCTACCAAGGCAAGCACGCGTTAATTGTGTACGATGACCTCACCCGTCATGCCGAAGCCTATCGCGATTTGTCATTACTGCTACGTCGTCCACCCGGACGCGAGGCGTATCCTGGGAATATCTTCTCTATACACGCCAAACTCATAGAGAGAGCGTTCAAACTGCATGACTCCCTCGGAGGCGGTTCGGTCACCGCACTACCAATTATCGAAACGCAACGTGGCAATATCTCGGGATTCATCCCGACAAACCTGATTTCCATGACCGATGGCCAGCTCTATTTTGACGCCACGCTATTTGCCCAAGGACAATTACCGGCGATTGACGTCGGCAAATCCGTGTCACGCGTGGGACGTGACGCCCAACCACGAGTCATGCAACAAGCGGCAGCCAACTTACGACTCGAAGTAGCGCAGTACGAAGAGGTCAAAGGCTTCGCGCGTTTCGGTGCTATTCTTGATGAAGCAACCAAACGACAAATCGCTAGAGGCGAACGGCTGGTCCAGATCCTGGCGCAACAAGAGCGCCACGTCCTTCCGTTGGCTGTACAGATTGCCGAACTGTGGGCCATGACCACCGGCCTGCTAGACGATGTGGAACCCAGTGCGATCATCGCTTTTGAACAACGCCTGCGCACACATGCCGCAGCCTTCTCGTATCTTGAGCCCCGTCTGCGCGCCAGTTCTGGTCTGGACGACGAACTCAGCAAAGAATTGCGCCGCTGGGTTGAGCAAGCGAAAGCCGCAGCCTGAGAAAGAAGCAACACCATGGAAGACGTTGAAGGATTAGCCGCCCATCGCCGCACGATCGAACATTTGATCGGGTTGCTTGAGGCGATTCGCTCGGTTGCCGAAATCGCCTGGCGGCGCGCCGAGCAGCGGTTTGCGCCATTAGCGCAATACCANNTTAGCGTAATACCATTCGCACTTGCAGACAGTATTGCTGCGCGTACTGGCGACGCTCGATGCAGAAGAGCGGGACGCGATCGTGCATGGCGCGACTGACGGACGACCTACCGGCGTGTTGTTCGTCACCTCAGAACGTGGCTTGTGTGGCCCATTTACCGAACGACTCGTGTCCTACGGTCTTGAGCAGGTGCGTACCCTTGCCAAGGACGGTCAAGCTGCGCAGATTCTGTGTCTGGGCAACCGCGGGCGCAAGCTCATCGAAGCAGCAGGCCATCCGGTGCTGTATGTAAAATCGCTGACTTCGCTTGCTATTCCTTCGTATGTCGATATTGAAGCGGTGGCGCTCGATCTGCTCGGATTCGTCGAGGAGCGCACCCTTGGTCGCATACTGGTTGTGCACAACGCCCCTGTGCGCCGCTTTCAATACGATGCCGTGTGTCACACCTTGTTTCCACCAGCCATCGAAGCTCCGACACCAACCCCGACACGCGTGTCAGTCAAACCACTGAGTGACCTCCCGCGCTTAACTACCCATCTCTTGACGGAACATCTTCTAGTTGAGCTCTATCAAGTGGTTATCGAATCAGCGATGAGTGAGCAGCTCGCTCGTGTGTATACGATGCGGTTGGCTACCGACAACGCTCGCAAGCTGGTCGATAAACTCACGCTCGATTACAATCTCGCTCGCAGCCATGCTGTGACACAATCATTACTGGAGATTGTCGCAGGGTATGAAGCTACGAAATAACCAATCCCCAAGGCTGAGTACCCTTGAGCCACTCTCGTTTTCTCAGTTTTGGGAATCCGAGATAGGCGATTCCTAATTTTGGGAATCAGGCTCAGCCCGAGCCTGCATTTTACTCTGCTTAAGGCTTTATCTACTTTCTCCTTCCCTGGATCACCTTGGCACGAGCGTTGCGGACACAATCCCTGTCATTCTCGTGAGGTTCTTTATGGAGGCGCTGCGGTCATCGACAGAACAGAATTATGGGACGATTGTCGCCGTCCGCGGGAGTATCGTCGATGCACGATTTCCGCGTCGCTTACCAGCTCTGCACACGGTTCTGCGCACTGGCGAGCAGCAACAGATTGTTATCGAAGTNNGCAGCACACCTGGCAGCAGATCGAGTGCGAGGGATGGCACTGACCCCCACGCGTGGCTTGGCTCGTGGATCGGCCATTCTTGATACTGGCGAACCGTTGCGCGTTCCTGTCGGTCCTCACATTCTCGGTCGAGTCTTCAATGTGTTCGGTGAAACCATTGATAACCTTGGCGAGATTGAGGGTGGCGAATGGCGCTCGATTCATCGACAGCCGACGCCACTGACCCAGCGGGCACCGACCTCGGAAATCTTTACCACTGGCATTAAAGCCATAGACGTTCTCGCTCCGCTCGAACGTGGTGGCAAGGCTGGTTTGTTCGGCGGCGCCGGGGTCGGCAAGACGGTGTTGTTGATGGAGATGATCCACAACGTCATGGGACAACACGGCGGGGTCAGTCTGTTCTGCGGCATTGGCGAACGGTCGCGTGAGGGTGAAGAGTTATGTCGCGAAATCGCCGAGGCTGGGGTCTTGGACACCTCGGTTTTGGTCTTTGGGCAAATGAATGAGCCGCCAGGTGCACGTTTTCGTGTGGGACATGCCGCACTCACTATGGCAGAGTATTTCCGCGATGACGCCAAACAAGATGTGTTGTTATTGATCGATAATATTTTTCGCTTCATTCAAGCTGGTGCCGAAGTGTCGGGGTTGATGGGACAACTGCCCTCACGCCTGGGCTATCAGCCAACCTTGGGAACAGAGCTGGCGACGCTCGAAGAACGCATCTGTAACACCGTGACGGGGGCGATTACCTCGGTACAGGCGGTGTATGTTCCCGCCGATGATTTCACCGACCCCGCCGCGGTGCACACCTTCAGTCACCTGTCTACGTCGATCGTGCTCTCGCGCAAACGTGCCAGTGAAGGTTTGTATCCGGCGATTGACCCGTTGCGCTCGGGCTCGAAGATGCTCGTGCCACCGGTAGTGGGTGAGCGGCACTATCACATCGCCCAAGCTACGCGTAGCACCCTCGCACAGTACGAGGATCTGAAAGACATTATTGCCATGCTCGGCCTCGAAGAGTTGTCACAAGAAGATCGGCGCACAGTGTACCGCGCGCGCCGGCTCGAACGATTCTTGACGCAACCGTTCTCTGTCACTGAGCAGTTTAGTGGACAAGCGGGCCGCACCGTCAGCCTCGAAGATGCGTTGGTGGGATGCGAACGCATTCTCAACGACGAATTTGCCCATTCTCCAGAGCAGGCACTCTACATGATTGGCGCAATCGATGAGGTGCACCAACCATGAGACTCAAGATCTTACTGCCAACCGAAGTGCTCTTCGACAACGAGGTCAGTAAAGTCATTGCCGAGGCAGAGAATGGCTCATTTTGCTTGTTACCGCGCCATATCGATTTCGTTGCCGCGCTCGTGCCTGGCCTCCTCTCGTTCACTGTCGGAGAAGACAGAGAGGAGTTTGTCGCCATCGATGAAGGCATACTCGTCAAATGCGGAGCCGACGTGCTGGTGTCGACCCGTTCGGCTGTGCGCGGACCTGGACTAGGCGTATTGCGGCAAACAGTGGAGGATCGCTTTCGTCACCTTGATGAACAAGAGAAACTCGCGCGGGCAGCGGCGGCGCGACTTGAAGCCGATCTCGTGCGACGCTTCATGGAGTTGGGAACACATGACCACTAACGAGCATCCCGCCTCAGTGCCGCCGCGTGATGCCCAGAAACAAGAGCTGGTGCGCGAAGTGAGTAAAAAGGAAGCTCGTAAATTACGAGCACGGCGGGAACAACAGCAGGGGATCTGGTTCTGGCTCGGTATGGTGGGGTTAGTCGGCTGGTCGGTGGCGGTTCCGACCATTATTGGTATTGCCCTGGGAGTATGGATCGATCGCTCCTGGCCCAGCCGCTATTCGTGGACATTGATGTTGCTCTTTCTGGGTGTGATGGTCGGCTGCTTGAATGCCTGGTTTTGGGTGCAAGAGGAGAGTGGACGTGAATGAGAACGCTCTGATGCTTACGCATCGTTATGTGGTTTGATTTGGCAACAACCTTTTTAATTGGCATAGGCCTTGGCCTCTTCTACTTCGGTGGCTTGTGGTTCACCGTGCAACGCCTGGAAACGACCAGGCATCCGGGCTTGTTGCTGGTGGGGAGCTACATCGTGCGTACACTCGTGGTTGTGTTTTGCTTTTACCTGGTCATGCGCGGCTCGTGGCCGCGTTTACTTGCGTGTCTCGCCGGATTTCTGGCGATCCGCACCCTGCTTACCGCGTGCCTAGCGTTTACGACGACCATGGCATCGTCAGACAAAGATGGGATACATACAGCATGAACATCACAGAGCTCACTCCCGATCAGATCATTCTCTGGCGGTGGCACTGGCTCACGCTCAACGCCACGATTGTCTATACCTGGATGATTATGGCTGTGCTCACCATCGGTTCGTGGCTGGCAACACGCCGTCTTTCAACGGACGCGCAGCTCTCTCACTGGCAAAATTTTCTTGAAGTCGTGGTCAGTGCGATCCGCCAACAGATCGAAGAAGTCAGCAATCAGGATCCTGACCCATACGTTCCCTTTGTTGGCACGCTCTTTCTCTTTATTCTCATCGCTAATGTGCTGAGTATCGTTCCTGGGTACCTGCCACCGACCGGCTCGCTCTCGACCACCAGCGCCCTTGCTATTTGTGTCCTTGTTGCCGTGCCGCTCTATGGCATCCGCCATCAGGGGTTACGCAGTTATCTGCGCAATTACCTGCGCCCGAGCATTCTCATGCTCCCATTTAACATCTTAGGGGAATTCTCACGCACGTTAGCCCTCGCGGTCCGTCTGTTTGGCAATGTCATGAGCGGAACGAAGATTGCAGCGATTCTTCTTGCCATCACCCCCCTCTTCTTCCCTATCGCGTTGCAAGCGTTAGGATTGCTGACGGGAGTGATTCAAGCCTACATCTTCGCCGTCCTCGTCATGGTGTACATTGCCTCAGCCACGCGCGTGCAAGGGAAGCGTCAAGCAGACACACATGAATCCACATCGGCCTTGTGAAAGGAGTCACATGGAGAGCATCGATCTCATAGGTATGGCGTCCATTGTTACGGCAGGTCTGACCATTGCCATTGGTTCGATCGCGCCAGCGCTTGGCGAGGGGCGCGCGGTCGCGCAAGCCCTCAGTGCGATTGCGCAGCAACCAGACGAGCGCAATACCATCACCCGCACACTGTTTGTTGGCTTGGCGATGGTTGAATCGACGGCGATTTATTGTTTCGTGGTCACGATGATTTTGCTGTTCGCCAACCCTTTTTGGAATTACGTCGTCAGCAAAGCCGGAGGATGATCGTGTTGATCGATTGGTTCACTGTTGGTGCGCAGATCATCAACTTCTTGATCCTGGTCGCGCTGCTCAAGCACTTTCTGTATGGACGCATCGTGCAAGCAATGGCAACGCGTGAACGCACGATTGCGACCCGGCTGGAGGAGGCCGCACGCCACCGAGCGGAAGCCGAGCGCGAAGCAGAGCACAGCCGCCAGCAGCGCGAGCACCTCGAAGCGACGCGCGACGAGTGGCTGACACACGCCAAAAAAGAAGCTGAGGAGCGACGCATTGAACTTGAACAACAAGCGCGCGAGGAAGTAGACCATATCCGCTACCGCTGGCATGAGGCGTTACGGCAAGAGCAGGATATATTCATGCAGGAACTGCGCGAACGTGTTGCTGCGGAGGTCTGCACGATCGCACGCCGCGCCCTCTCTGATCTCGCCAACGTGGAATTGGAACAGCAGGTGATCGACATCTTTGTGACTCACTTGGAGAATTTGGATGAGAAACGCGTCATCGCATTTAGCGAGGCAATCGCGGAGAATGAGAACGCCTTGGTCGTGCACAGCGCATTCGAGCTGCCGGACCGAACACGCCGCAAACTGGCCCATGCACTGAGAGAACGGTTCGCGCAGGAAGCGGAAATACGGTTCACCGTTATCCCAGCTCTCGGATGTGGAGTCGCAGTAGAAGCGCACGGTCAGAAAATTGTCTGGGGAATCGAACCCTATATTGAACTGTTGCAGCGTCAGGTGGCGGCAGTAGTGGCAGAAAAAACGCGCCCGCCCGAGGGAGAAGCAGCGGTCTCTCTAGCGGACACACTGGCGGTGAGCGAGGTATCCACACCAAGCGAAACGACCGAGAACAGCCATGAGCGAACACCACGGCAGACTACATACCACTCTGACTAGTGCCTTCACCGATCTGGACCGTGCGCTGGCGCAATTCTCGGTGACGCCAGTCATTCAAGAAATCGGCACGGTACAGTACATCGGCCACGGCATCGCCCGCGTCGCCGGGCTTCCGCATGTACGCGCAGAGGAATTGCTGCGCTTTCCGGGCAATCGTCTTGGCCTGGCGTTTAATCTTGATCCCACGGAAGTTGGCGTGATCCTGCTGGATGACAGTCAGGGGCTTCGTGCTGGCGCTGAGGTGTACCGCACGGGTCACATTCTGGATGTCCCCGTTGGCGACGCGTTGCTCGGTCGAGTCGTCGATGCGCTAGGGCGTCCATTGGATGGCGGCGCTGCTATCACTACAAGTGATCGGCGTGCGGTCGAGCGCGATGCTCCACCGATCATGGAGCGTGCCCCAGTCACGACACCGTTGCAGACCGGTATCAAGGTCATCGATGCACTCATCCCGATCGGACGTGGCCAGCGCGAACTCATTCTTGGCGACCGCCAGACCGGGAAAACGGCGATTGCCCTCGATACCATCATCAATCAAAAAGGCCACGACGTTCGCTGTGTGTATTGCGCCATTGGCCAGCGGAGTTCTGCTGTCGCCAAGGTGATTGACGACCTGCGACACCATCAAGCCTTTGACTATTGCAGTGTGGTTGTCGCTGGTGGCGACGATCCACCTGGCTTGCAATTTGTCGCACCCTACGCAGCGATGACGATGGCAGAATACTGGATGGAGCACGGCCACGATGTTTTAGTCGTGCTCGATGATCTGACCCATCATGCGCGCGCCTATCGCGAACTGTCGCTCTTGTTGCGACGCCCACCAGGACGTGAAGCGTATCCAGGTGACATTTTTTATCTGCATTCTCGTCTGTTAGAACGGTCCACGCACGTACGCGAGGAAAAAGGCGGCGGTTCGATCACCACGTTGCCGATCATCGAGACCGAGGCGCAAAACATGGCCGCTTATATTCCTACCAATCTGATTTCCATCACTGACGGGCAAATCTATCTCTCGCCCGACCTTTTTCAGAAGGGCGTGTTCCCTGCCGTGAGCGTCGGCAAGTCGGTCTCACGAGTCGGCGGCAAAACGCAACTACCAGCTTACCGCGCGGTCGCCGGCGCGCTGCGTCTCTCCTATGCGCAGTTTGAAGAACTCGAAGCATTTGCACGATTCGGTACGCGCCTCGATGAGGAAACGCGCAAGACCTTGGAACGCGGACGGCGGGTGCGTGCGATCTTGCAACAACGTCAGTATGCGCCGCTGCCAGTGCCTGAGCAAATCGCCGCTTTTGTTGCTGTCACTAACGGTGTTCTTGACGAAATGCCGCTAGAGCTACTCCCGGAGGTTGAACGCGCCATTCGCCAGGCGGTGGTTGAACATGCACCGGCGATCAGTACCGAGATTGAAGCCGGGAAGAGACTGAACGAGGAAGATCTCGCGCGGCTTGTGGCTCTCGCCAGGAGCGTCAGCGCAGAAATGACTGGAAACGGATAGGGCAATGGAAACCCTCGATGCGTTACAACGCAAAATTACTACCACAGAAACGCTGCTGTCGGTGGTCAAGACCATGAAAGCGCTCGCGGCGGTCAACATTCGCCAATATGAAAAGGCTGTCGCTTCTCTGCAAGAATACAACCGCACCATTGAACTGGGCCTCCAGGCTGTACTCAGAGTGTCACCGCAGGGTGGAGTCACCGCCCGCCAGGCGCCGCACGGACGCGTGGGCGCCATCGTGATTGGCTCTGATCAGGGCATGTGCGGCGTGCTGAACGAACAAATTGTGTCTCACGCGCTTGCGTCGTTGCGTACGTTTGGCGTCGAGCGAGAGAAACGGACCATGGTCGCAGTCGGTCTGCTTGTCACCAATCGATTGGAAGATGCTGGCGAACTCGTCGAGCATATCTTCCCGGTTCCAGGTTCAGCCGAGAGCATCACGCCACTGGTCCAGACCCTCGTCATCACCATCGAAGAATGGCGCATGCGGCAGAATGTGGAGCGACTCTTCCTCTTTTACAATCGCTTCCTCTCAGGGGCGAAGTATCAACCGCATTCATTGCCCTTGCTACCATTGGACGTGCAGTGGTTACGCACCCTGGAAAAGCAAGCCTGGCCTTCGCGGGCACTGCCGCTGTTCACTATGGATCGAGAGCGACTCTTTTCTCCACTGATCCGCCAATACCTGTTTGTGACGCTCGCCCGCGCCTGCGCAGAATCGCTGGCCAGCGAGAACGCGAGTCGCCTGCTGTCGATGCAGAACGCTGAACGGAATATCCTCGAACGCTTTGATGCACTGCAAGCGCAGTTTCATCAACAACGGCAAATGGAAATCACCGGTGAGCTATTGGATATTGTCGCAGGCTTCGAGGCGCTGGGTGGCGGACAGACGTAAAGTGTCGCTGGATGGCTCATGAGCGGCGAAGCATGATTATTCCCGAGGGCCCGAGAAGAGATCAAGAGCCTGAGCGTCTGGCTGAAGCGAAACTGGCAGCACCAGCTCCTTTGCAAACTTTTGTCGGTCGTCGCTTCGACATTTATGGAGGAGAGCTGCCAGATCCTCGGCTGATCTCACGGTAGACAAAGATTGGTCTGGTGAAAAATAGACGAGGACTTTCTTTTGCTGTCGTATAAGGTTGAGGATATTGTTCAGAGTGCCTTTGCTGCGGCCATCCCAGAGCATGAAGCCGTAAGACGCAATCTGAGCCATCTCCTCATCTTTGAGTACATAATAGGAGAAGTCTTTTTTGGCGTGGGTTGCAACAATTCTTTGCATCGGCCAATTTCCTAAATTGTTGCGGCATCGGTCATCCATGCAATAGACGATTACATGTGGATAGCTCTTGGCGGCCAAGTAACTCTGCATAACTTTGTCGGCGCCATTGGCGTCGCCAAGGACAACGGTGAACTGCTGACGGATGATGTTGTCCACCCTGGTCTGGATGGTGTCATTCAAGCGTGTGAGGCTGCGCGATCCGCCGATGAAAACCGTTGTCATGAAATCGTCCTCGTGCGGGTGAGTGCCAGTGCGTATACTGTTGCACAACCTGCCTGTTCATAGAGTACCCGAGTCACGGCATTAAGAGTAGCACCAGAGCGATAGAGATCATCAAACAAGAGTACGACCTTACTGTGAAGGGATTGATCACGCACGCGATAGGCGTTCTCTAGCAGAGCAATCCGCTCGTTAAAGTCAAAGACATTCTTGAGTTCTTTTGCATTTCTGTCATTGCGTACGAAATCCTGGCGGAATGATATTCTGAGGGCATTGGCGATGCGAGCGGCTATTGCGAAGACAGGTTGGACACGGCGATGTTTAGTCGGAGGAACTGGAACGATCGCATCAAGGGTCACTTTCCAACTCTTAACAAACGTGGTTGCTGCCTTACCCAACGCATCGAGGGCATCAAGATTGCGCTTGTACTTGAGCTGGTAAAGGAGTTCCCCCATTTCTGTCCGTCTAGTGTCGAACAGGGGATTGCCGTATTCGTCGTACCCGATCAACTCACTGCGAAGCGTATGATAGTCAAGTACATAACCTTGACGCCACACGCCTGGAATTCGCATCGGATGGATGGCAACCATGCGACCGTTTTACGCCGAAACTCGCTCAGTGTCTAACGAACAGGTAAGCAATGACCACCACAACATCTGAGGCCTACTCGCGGCAATCCAACCCGATTCTTTGCTGGCAGGTAACTGTGCGCGGGGTCGTGCAGGGTCTCGGGTTTCGGCCCTTCATTTGTCGGCTGGCCTGCGAACTTGGTCTTGTCGGCTGGGCACGCAATACCGCCTTTGGTGTGGAGGTCGTCATTCAGGGCGAGCAGCAGCGGCTCTCTCACTTTGTCTCGTGTCTACAGACCGATGCCCCAGAATTCACCACCATCACCAGTATCGACCATAAAGAACACCACCGGCTCGACCTCACAGATTTCGTCATTCTGCCTAGCACGCCTGGAGAACACCACACGCTACTGCCGCCTGATCTCGCCACGTGCGCGGATTGCAGAGACGAAGTTTTTTCGCCGCGCAATCGTCGCGCCAGCTATCCTTTTACCAACTGCACGGTGTGTGGTCCGCGCTTCACCATCGTCCACGCACTTCCCTACGACCGCGCCATGACGACCATGCGCGAGTTTCGCCTCTGTTCTGGCTGCGCGGCGGAATACGAAAATCCTGCTGATCGCCGGTTTCACGCTGAACCCGTGGCCTGTTCGGCATGTGGCCCGCACGTCTGGTTAGAAGGAAAAAAAGCGCCAACGACGTTGAACCAACAGGACGCAGTCACGCAAGCGGCGACGTTACTCCGCGCAGGAGCAGTGCTTGCCGTACAAGGACTCGGTGGTTTTCATCTGGTGTGCGACGCCACCAACGACGCGGCAGTACAGCGCTTACGTCACGCAAAAGATCGCGAGCAGAAAGCGCTCGCGGTCATGGTGGCAACGCTAGACGCAGCGCGAAAATATTGCGAGATTTCCGTCGCTGAAGCCGCGCTGCTTGCGTCAGTACAAGCGCCGATCGTCCTCCTACGTAAGCGAAACGATGCTCTTCTCGCGCCAGTGGTCGCTCCGGGCAACGCCTATCTCGGTGTGATGTTACCATACACGCCACTCCACTACCTCCTCCTGCGCGATGTCGGCAAACCGCTGGTGATGACCAGCGGCAATCGACGCGATGAGCCCTTGTGTCGCACGGCTGAGGAAGCGCACCTCGCGCTTGACGGGTTGGTTGATGCGTTTCTCTTGCATGATCGTCCGATTCACCAACGCTGTGACGATAGTGTGATTATTGTCAGCGAAGCCGGTGCACACCCGATACGTCGCAGTCGCGGCTTTGTCCCACTGCCAGTCCATACGCCGATTGCGACACCGACACCAATTTTGGCAGTCGGAGCAGAACTCAAGAATACCTTCTGTTTGTTGCGCGAGCACGAGGCGTTTCTCAGTCAGCATATCGGTGATATGGGCAGCCTGGCGTCACAGCAGCATTTTGTATCCTCCCTTGAACACTTCCAGAGCCTATTCAAGATTCAACCGACCGTTGTCGCACATGACCTTCACCCTGAGTATGCAACGACCGGCTTTGCCAAAGACGCCGGACTCCCGCGCATCGGCGTCCAGCATCACCATGCCCATATCGCTGCCTGTCTGGCGGACAACGGCCTCACCGGACCAGTCATCGGCGTGGCATTCGACGGCACTGGATACGGAAGCGACGGCGCGATCTGGGGTGGTGAATTTGTGGTTGCGGATCTGCGCGATTGCCGCCGCGTGGCCCATCTGGAATATCTGCCACTGCCTGGTGGTGAGGCCGCCATTCGGCGACCAGCTCGCACTGCGCTTGCATATCTTGTCACGCTGTTGGAATCGGTGCCTCAGTTGCCGTTCCTTCAGGACGTATCGCAAGAGGAACAGCGAGTGACGCTACGGATGCTCGAACGCCAGCTCAACACGCCGCTGACCTCAAGTTGTGGCCGCCTGTTTGACGCCGTGGCCGCGATCGTCGGGTTGCGATCACAGGTCAGCTACGAAGCCCAGGCTGCCATAGAGTTGGAAGCGGTGTCCGCTCACGCGACGCATGATGGAGTCGTCTATCCGTTTAGCCTTGAAAATGGGCATATTCGTCTCGGTGCAATGCTGGCAGCCATAGTCGCAGACACACAGCGGCACGTCGCGGTCGGCCTCATCGGCCAGCGTTTTCATCGTAGTCTCGCTGAGATCGTCCGCACTGTGTGCATGCAAATTCGTGAACACGAAGGATTAACGGCAGTAGCCCTGAGTGGTGGCTGTTGGCAAAATCGTCTGCTACTCTCGGCCACGATGAGTCGGTTGCGGGAGTCGGGGTTTTCTGTGTATGTCCATCATCAGGTGCCAACCAACGATGGCGGTATCAGTCTCGGGCAAGCAGTAGTGGCGGCGGCGCGACTGACTGAAGCCTCGGGTGAAAAGTGAGAACACTGCACGGAGGATGCTATGTGCCTTGGCATTCCTGGACGTATTACCACCATTTTCGAGGAAGACGGACTGCGCATGGGCAAAGTTGACTTCGGTGGCGTCCTGCGTCGCGTCTGTCTGGCGTATGTCCCGGACGCGCAAGAAGGGGACTACACCATCGTGCACGCAGGCTTCGCCATCAGCCGACTCGACGAAGCTGAAGCCCGGCGGACATTGGCGTTGTTGCGGGAATTGGACGAGTTCGCGGCTTTGGAGGACACATGAAGTATCTTGATGAATATCGCGACCCAGTCCTCGCGCGTCGGTTGTTAGACCAGATTCATGCGGTGGTCACACGCGAGTGGACCATCATGGAAGTCTGCGGCGGACAGACACACGCGATCGTGCGCTATGGCCTCGACGACCTCCTCCCTCAGCACGTCCACCTGGTGCACGGCCCTGGCTGTCCAGTGTGCGTGACGCCGATCGCGTTGATCGATACCGCGATTGCGCTCGCGGCTCGCGCAGAGGTGATGCTGTGCACCTTCGGTGACATGTTGCGCGTACCCGGCTCACAGCAAGACCTGTTCGCGGCCAGAGCTGCGGGTGCAGACGTGCGCATCGTCTACTCGCCGCTTGATGCTTTGCAGTTCGCTCGCAAGAATAGTCACAAACAGGTGGTATTCTTTGCAGTCGGGTTTGAAACGACCGCGCCGACCACGGCCATGGCCGTCTGGCAGGCCAAGCAACAGAGAGTGAGTAACTTCAGTATACTGGCAGCGCACGTGCGGGTTCCTCCGGCGATAGAGGCCATTCTCTCTTCACCGGACAACCGCGTACAAGGATTTCTCGCCGCAGGGCACGTGTGTACGGTCATGGGCATGGAAGAATATGAGGCCCTGGTGCAGCGCTATCAGGTTCCTATCGTCGTTACCGGCTTCGAGCCGCTCGATCTGTTACAGGGGATTTGTCTGTGTGTGCAACAGCTCGAAAGCGGGCGAGCAGAGGTGGAAAACCAATATACCCGGTCTGTCCGATCCGACGGCAATACTGCGGCGCGCACCCTCATGGCTGAAGTGTTCACGCCGGTCGCTCGTCGCTGGCGCGGCATGGCGATATTACCGCATAGCGGCCTGGCGTTGAGCGACACGTATGCCGATTTTGATGCGGAGAAACGATTTCCCGTGCAGGTACCATCTACGGAAGAGCCCGCGGTGTGCCAGGCTGGGCGCGTCCTGCAGGGACACCTCAGACCTCCCGCCTGCCCTGCCTTTGGCAATCAATGCACCCCCGAGCATCCACTGGGAGCGCCGATGGTGTCCTCCGAGGGTGCCTGCGCGGCCTATTTTCGCTTTGGTCGCAAACCACGAGAGACTGCCGATGACCGCAACATATAACGGACCACAATGCCCGCTGCCTTTGGCGACAAACACAACCGTGCTGCTCGGTCATGGTAGTGGCGGCAAAATGACGGCTGATTTGCTCAAGCAGTTCTTTTTACCGGCGTTCGCCAATCCCGCGCTCGATCTGCTCAACGATCAAGCGGTGCTGACCACACAAGGTGTGCGGCTCGCATTTACGACCGATAGCTTTGTGGTTTCGCCGTTGTTTTTTCCCGGCGGCGATATTGGCCGACTGGCAGTGCATGGCACGATCAACGATTTGGCCATGTGTGGCGCGATACCATTGGTCCTCTCTGGCGCGTTCATTCTTGAAGAGGGCTTTCCGTTGACTGATCTGCAACGGATCACTGACTCTATGGCCCAGGCGTGCCGTGACACCGGTGTCGCGTTGGTTACCGGAGACACCAAAGTCGTCGAGAAGGGCAAAGGCGACGGCGTGTTTATCACCACCAGTGGTATCGGTCTCGTTGCCCATGATCTGACGATCTCAGCTGACCAAGCGCAACCGGGAGATCACATTCTCGTCAGTGGTCCCATTGGCGACCACGGCATCGCCGTACTCTCAGCGCGCGAAGGGTTGGCGTTTGAGACCACGCTGGAGAGCGATACCGCGCCCCTCCATACGTTGGTGCAAGCGATGTTGGAGGTGAGTCGCGAGATTCATTGTCTGCGCGACCCTACGCGTGGCGGCCTGGCGACGACGCTGAACGAACTTGTGGTGAGTTCACAGGTCGGCATGAAGATCGACGAACAAGCGATTCCAGTACGCGAACAAGTGCGCGGTGCGTGTGAGATGCTGGGGTTAGACCCGTTGTATGTTGCGTGTGAGGGTCGCTTGGTTGCCATTGTGGCAGAGAGAGATGCACACGCTGTGCTCTCGCGCATGCGCGCGCATCCACTCGGGAGCGATGCCCGGCGCATCGGCAGGGTCGTGTCAGAACATCCAGGGACACTGGCCATGCGCACTGTGCTCGGCAGCGAGCGTGTGGTGGAAGTATTATCTGGAGCACAACTGCCGCGTATTTGTTGACGAACACCTATTCGCAGACTTATGCCGCAAATAGAACGAATAAGCGCAACGGTCATTCTCTCTCGTTGCAGTCAGGGTTGAGAATCCAAGTCGCAGGCTTGACCGCCGCGTAACACCGCTACCTCAGCTTCCAGCTCGGCAATACGATCGTGCAACTTCTGCGTCATAGGTGACACATCTTCAGTAGTGAACCGCGGTGTGATGTGTTGTGGGCAATTGCTGTCCCACGCCTCAATATGGAAACAGAAAACTCGCCTTGGCTGCGTTGTATATTCTGGGACAGCCACTTGTTCGAGCAAACTGAGATTATTCTCAATGACCTCGGCACGTCCCCATATCTTGATCCGTCGACGGTTGGCGTAGTCCATAAGAAAAATGAACGCCTGGTCGTTTTCGCTCAGATTCCCCATCGAGATGTACTGACGGTTGCCGTCGAAGTCGGCAAAGGCTAGCGTGTGTTCGTCCAACACCTTCAGGAAACCCTTAGGGCCTCCTCGATGTTGGATATAGGGACGACCTGCGGCGCTGGCAGTCGCTAAGTACAAGGAATCTCGTTCGGCGATGAAAGCGGCCAGGTCCGGAGTCACCGTACTTCGCCAACCGCCTTTTTGCTCCATCTTGGCGTAGCCCGCGCGCGAGCCCAGGCGGTTTTGCACGTCTTTGACCGCTGGGGTAAAAGCGATATCACTCACAATATGTTTTGTATTCACTGTGTTCCTCCTTTGCGGGTTCAGCTAATGTTTTGCCTTTCGAATAAGGTCTGCCAGCCGCTGGCGTTAGCGATACCGTCGTTCGGATTCGTGAATCGGGATGTCATTGGCGCTCATGTCGCGTCGCCGCATCAATCCATCATCGTCGAATTCCCAATGTTCATTGCCGTGCGTGCGATACCAGTGGCCGTCGGCGTCATGCCATTCGTATTCGAAGCGCACCGAAATACGATTGCCGGTGTAACACCAGAGTTCTTTTTTGAGCTTGTAATCCAGTTCCTTTTCCCACTTGCGCGTGAGAAAAGCTGTGATCGCCTCGCGTCCGCTGAAAAATTCCGTGCGGTTGCGCCACTGCGAGTGTTCGCTGTACGCCCGCGCGACGAGCTCGGGATTACGGGTGTTCCACGCATCCTCGGCGATCTGCACCTTGGCGTGAGCCGTTTCTTCAGTGAATGGCGGGCGAAGCGGTAACGAGGTGGTCATGGTCTTGCGTCCTTTCTTGTGTGTTCCATGCTTGAAGCGCATCTTCCGTGCCAAACCTGCACATGGTGGGAACACGTTGATTTTTCTGGGGTTCGCAATAAGCAAGACCACAGCAGTCTGGCGCGAAAAAGCGTGGTCCACGGGATTTCGTTGTACGACCACGAGTTCTCGGTTACCCTGCGGAGATGACCTTCGAATCGTTGCAGGCCATTTTGTTGACGGTAGCGCAAGAGCGATCAGTAGCGACCGTGCTGAGCAGGATTGTCAGGGAAATCGGCGAGCAGCAAGGAGTGGCGCTGGCGCGCATCTGGCTGACCGGTCCAGGGGACATTTGTGACGCATGCCGCATGCGTCCGGAGTGTCCTGAGCAAACTCGGTGTCTCCATCTCGTCGCCAGCGCTGGCGCATCCAGCACAAATAGTGGAGAAGATTGGTCTCGCTTGAATGGCGACTTTCGTCGTTTCCCACTGAATGTGAGAAAAATTGGTCGCATTGGCGCCACCGGAGAGCCCATCCTGATCACCGATATCGAACGAGAAGGCGAATGGATTGCGCTGCCACACTGGGCCGCACAGGAGGCAATACGCAGCTTTGCCGGACAACCGTTGATCTTTCGCGATGAGATTTTGGGAGTCTTAGCTATTTTTAGCCGTGAGCGGCTCGATACACAGGAGTTCGGTTGGTTGCGGGTGTTCGCCGATCATGCAGCGGTAGCTCTCGCCAACGCGCGCGCATTTGAAGAGATTGCGCGCTTGCGTGAACAGTTGGAGCTGGAAAACGCCTACTTGCAGGAAGAAGTGAAAGGAGCCTTGGCGTTCGGCGATATCGTGGGTCAGAGTTCTGAGATTCACAAAGTGTTGGAGCAGGTCGAGTTGGTGGCGCCAACTGATGCGAGCGTGCTGATCGTGGGAGAATCGGGAACCGGCAAGGAACTCATCGCCCGAGCGGTGCATGACCGCAGCCGCCGTCGAGAACACCCGCTCATCAAGGTGAATTGTGGGGCTATTCCGCATGAACTATTCGAGAGCGAATTTTTTGGTCATGTGCGCGGGGCATTTACCGGCGCGGTGCGCGAGCGGATAGGCCGGTTTCAATTGGCCGATGGCGGAACGTTGTTTCTTGATGAAGTAGGCGAGATTCCGTTGGAGCTGCAGAGTAAACTCCTGCGGGTGCTACAGGAAGGACAATTTGAGCGCATCGGCGAGGAGAAGACTCGCCAGGTCGATGTCCGCATTATCGCGGCGACCAATCGTGATCTGCGCAAGGAGGCGGAGGCCAATCATTTTCGCCAGGATCTGTACTTCCGCCTGAATGTCTTCCCGATCACAGTCCCTCCATTACGGGAACGACTCGCCGACATTGCACTCTTGGCGAGTCACTTTCTGTCACATGCCTGTCACCGTTTCAATATTCCTCCGCTGCTCCTAACCGAACGCCACGTTCAGCTCTTGCAAAGCCATGATTGGCCGGGGAACGCGCGAGAACTGCAACATGTCATTGAACGGTCAGTGATCATGTCGCGCGGGGGTCCGTTACGGCTGGATCTGGCCCCAGAGCACGCCGTGGTTCCAACGAGGCTTCAGTCTTCGCCGGAGACGACAAAGGCGGCTGAGGCCTCCCCGGTGACGGAAGCGGAACGAAAACAGGAGGAACGGGAAAACATCCTGGCCGCGCTCGCCCGTGCGGGCGGGAAACTCTATGGTCCTGGAGGCGCTGCGGAGCTGTTAGGCATCAAGCCAACAACGCTCGCCTCGCGTATGAAGAAGATGGGTCTCAAGCGCTCAGACACATCCGAGAAGTAAGACAACAGACCAGGAGGCTGGCGAGGCGCACGGCACATCGGCAGGGTTGTGTCAGAACATCCAGAGACAATGGCTATGCGGACTGTGCTCGGCAGCGAGCGTGTGGTGGAAGTATTATCTGGAGGGCAATTACCGCGTATCTGCTAACCCCAGCGTACGATTGGCTTCTTGATGATGGACGCGATCGAGTGCGGTGGAGACCTAGTGGAGAGCACTGATGAAGTGATTACCAGATACGCGTTACCCCATAGGCGTCGAGCTGCGGGTCAACGCTGACAATCGGAATCTGTTCGTACAGGCACTGTGCAACCAGTAAGCGGTCGAAGGGATCTTTGTGATGAAACGGGAGATCAACCAGCATAGCCAGGTGTTCGTCAGTGATTTGTAACAACTCGAAGTTGTTGCGCACCATGTGTTCGTGGATAAACCCTCGGTATGGCGCTCCCAGGTCGAGCTTTTTGAGGCTCACCTTGATAGCGATTTCCCAGCAGCTTGCCGTGCTGATGAGTTTCCGATTGGTTGCGTCACAGATAGCCTGCGTGGCTGTCTCACTCAATTGCGCATCGTCCCACCAGAACCACAGAAAGCTGTGAGTGTCGAGGAGTAGTGTCATTCCATATACTCCTTGAAATCCTCTAGTGGAGCATCAAAGTCCGGAGCCATCCAGTGTTGTGTGTCCTTCGCCGATCCTGGCTGACACGGCCAACTCGTCCGAGGCGGGCGGATGACAACGGCGACTGGCTCCCCCTGCGACGTGAGTATGAGTTCCTCACCAGGAACCATCCCTTCAACCAATTCCCGCAGATGGCTTTTCGCAGCATCGAAAGGTAACGTCCGTGGCATTTCGTATTCCCCTTTTCGTGGCTTTTGTGTATTTCTCGGTATTTCACCTTCACCCCATCGTCGAGAGCGAACCTGATACGCATATCAGTATAGTGCCGCAGTTTGTCATCAAAGGCGAGCAGGGCTGTGTATACCGTCCTGTGAGAACGCGTCAAAATTCATGGGAATTCTCCAAGCTCTTGCAGAGACCTCAGGTCTGATTACTGGCTCCGCTTACCTCAACGCTCTCAAGCACGATCTCCTGTGCATGGAGGTCACTTATATCGCTGAGCACGTGGATATCCAAGCAGGCATGTTCAGCAACTGTCCCTTGCGCTGCTCGCTCAAAGTGCTCACGCAGATGTTCAGGAGACAAGTGACACAGTGCCCCCACACGCAGTGATACACGCGTGACGGCGCGTGCCCGTTCGCGACGCGCTACGTCCTCAATCTTACGCAGGAGGTCAGCAAGCAGTGACAATTCGTGCATCGTGGTTCTCGTTGCTCTCGTCAGTCCGGGACATCACTCGCGCTGCCACCGCGCCGCCTCCTGACAGATCTGTTCAATGGCAGCATCTACCGCGTTGGCAACTGCGGCGGACAATGCGGCTCCCATGCCAAAGTTTTGCCCTTCGATACCATAGACAATACACCGAGATGGTAGTTGCCCCAGCGCACGCGCCAGTTCAATCGCTTCGGCAACACCAAAGGCATGGGTCGAGTAGCAGCGGAAACTCTCTGGCAACGGCTGCGCCACGACATCGAAGCGGTGGATGGTGCCTGGTGTCGCCCCGGAACGGACAGCGTCAATGAGAATCACTGCGTCAGCGTTTTGCCATGCCTCGATCAGCGCCGTGCCCTCTCCTGCTTCTTCGCGACACCTCACATCGTCGCCAAGTCGCTCTCGTAACCGTCGCCCGACGAGGAGTCCAACCGCATCATCGCCACGATAGGCATTGCCGACGCCAATAGTCACGATGCGCGGTGTCACCCGTACTGGCCTGCCTGATTCACAAGGTGTCATTCTCGCTCAAGTTGCAAGGTCAGGAAATGCGTCGCGCAGGAAATACAGGGGTCGTAGTTGCGCACCGCTTGTTCACAGCGCCAGGTCAGTTCCTCTTTGGGCAAATCCAGATAGCGCGGGACAAAGCCAAACAGGTCCTTCTCGATGGTTTTCTGATTCTGCGACGTTGGCGGCACAATCTTGGCGTCAAGAATCGTACCCTGTTCATCGAGCCGATAACGGTGATAGAGGCTACCGCGTGGCGCTTCGGTGCAGGCAAAACCGGTCGCCGCTCGCGGTTCAACGTGCACGGCTGGATGCTCCGGTTCTTCATACGTATCAATGATACGCAACGCTTCGTCACAGGCGTAGAGCACTTCGACGCTACGCACGATGATGCTCTGAAACGGATTGTGACACGTCGGTTGCAAACCGGCAGCGCGTGCCGCCTCCTGCGCCAGCGGTGAGAGTTTGTCAAAGTTCAGGTTGTAGCGCGCCAGCGGACCGGTGAAATAGGCGCCGCGCTCTTTCAACACCGAGTGCAGGGCGTTGGTGTACTCTACATGTTGCTCGACGAAGTGTTCGTCATACGCCTTCACCTCAATGTCTAACCCGTTGTTCGATACCAGACGCCCCTCATTAAACGGATATTCCTCAGGATGGCGTAGCGCGACGAATTCATACGCTTGGGTAAAATCGGGAAAAGGAAAGGTGGCGACCCAGCGCACCGTCTCTAAGGCTGCATCACGCGCCCATTTGAGCCGTTCGGCCAGTGGTGCGAATTCACGCCTGGTCGGTACGCGGTAGAACCCACCAACCCGCACATTGATCGGATGCACTTCGCGTCCACCCAAGAGATGCAAAATCTCATTCCCGGCTTTTTTCAATTGCAGGCCGCGTTGTACGATGTCGGCATGATCTTTGGCCAGATGAATGGCGCTCTCATAGCCAAGAAAGTCGGGGGCGTGCAACATGTAGACATGCAGGGTATGGCTTTCGATCCACTCGCCACAATAGAGCAGGCGTCGTAGCGCACGCAGGGGACCGTCCACCGTCACCCCACAGGCGTTTTCCATCGCGTGCACCGCGCTCATCTGATAGGCGACTGGACAGATACCACAGATACGAGCTGTGATATCGGGTGCTTCGCCAAAGCGACGACCACGTAAAAATCCCTCAAAAAACCGTGGCGGCTCGAAAATGCGCAACTGCACCTCGGTGACGGTGTCCCCTTTGATCTTCACTCGCAACGCGCCCTCACCTTCGACGCGCGCCAGGTAATCAACTTTTATGGTCCTGGTTTTGCTGCTCATGGCGTTCACTTTCCCGGCGAAACGGCTCGGCGTAACCATTGAATCCACGAAACGTGCGCACCAGATCGTCGTCTGCCATCCCCTGCTGACGCAACCACGTACCTAGCGCTTCGGTATTGGGCGTTTCCATGGGACCAAAGCACCCATAACAGCCGCGATGATAGGCCGGACAGATAGCGCCACAGCCTGCATGGGTCACCGGCCCGAGACAGGGCGTACCATGCGCGACTGTCACACAGACCGTCCCTCGACGTTTGCACTCGACACACACACTATGTGGTAGCGTATTGGGTTTGCGCCCATGGAGATAGGCGCTCAGGACCTCAAGCAGTTGCTGTTTGTTGATCGGACAACCGCGCAGCTCAAAATCAACGCGCACGTGCTGCGCGATCGGTGTGGACTGCGCCAGGGTGTGGATATACTCCGGTCGTGCATAGACAACCGAGACAAACTGGTTGACATCAGTAAAATTGCGCAAAGCCTGAATGCCGCCGGCCGTGGCGCAGGCACCAATCGTCACCAGAAACTTCGACTGCTGCCGCACGAGCTTGATGCGCTCGGCGTCATGTGGCGTGGTGATCGACCCTTCCACTAGCGAAAGATCATACGGTCCTTTCACGGTCGCGCGTGAGGCTTCGACAAAATAGGCAATCTCGACCTCACCTGCCACAGTCAACAATTCATCCTCGCAATCGAGCAGGCTCAATTGACAGCCGTCACACGAGGCGAATTTCCACACCGCCAGTTTTGGTTTGCGTTTGCCGCGCATGTCAAATCTCCCGTTTGCCAAACCAGGGCTGGATGTGGTCATAGCGAAACACCGGCCCATCTTTGCACACAAAGGTTGGCCCATACTGGCAGTGACCACAAAAACCAACCGCGCATTTCATATTGCGTTCCATTGAGACGAAGATATTGTCCACGGCAACCCCACGCCGCTGCAGTTCTGCCACTGAGAAGCGCATCATCACCTCTGGTCCGCACAGCAGGGCGATGGTGTTGGCTGGGTCAAACGTCGCTCTGGTAATGAGTCGCGTCACCACGCCAACGTTGCCATACCAAGATTGGGTCGCGCTATCGACGGTCACCTGCACGTCGAGATCAAAGCGTCCACGCCAGCGTTCAAGCTCGCGCGTATAGAGCAGATCGTCGGGCGTCCGTGCGCCATACAACAGCAGGACCCGACCATAGCGCGCGCGGTTGGCCAGGACATGATAGAGCACGGGTCGCAACGGCGCTAAACCAATGCCGCCTGCAACTATCACAACATCATTGCCTTGCGCGGCTGCCACCGGCCAGGCGCTACCAAACGGACCACGTAAGCCCACGACTGCGCCGCGCCGCAACTGCTGCATGGCGTGCGTCACCACACCCACTGCACGAATCGTGTGGACCATCGTCGTGTTTCGTGCCGGATCTCCACTAATCGAGATCGGCGCTTCGCCGACACCGAACACATAGAGCATATTGAACTGCCCCGGCAGGAATGCGGGCATGGTCTCATCCATCGGCGTCAGGTCAAGCGTAAAGGTATCCGCCGTCTCCTTCCGCACCTGCCGCAGGTGATAACGCTGCGGAAGCATCGGCTCGCTCAGCATGCGTCCATTCTCACCGACGTGCGCCATATACATCCAATAATTGTAAGCGCGTCGCTTGCAGGCGGTCCATGATGATCTGCGCAAAGCGCTTCAGCAGTTCGTAGCCCAGTTCGTGATCGTCCTCGCACTTGCGGCGGAGACATGCACCGTCAAGAGCAATGGCGCGGGTGAGAGTCACAGCCCGTGCGTCAAACACCCACTGATAGGGCGGAAACAGCCACGACCAGCCGAGGACGTCCCCTTCCCCAAGTGTCTGGATCATCAGTGGTCCTCGTTCAGGCATGAACACTTCGATACTGACCGAGCCATGCCGCAGCAGATAAAACTGATTGGCTTGATCGCCTTCGCGAAAGATGAACTGTCCGGCTTCGAAGCGAACATTCGACGCACAGCCGACAATCACTTGCAGGTGGCGCGCCGGTAAATCTTTGAAAAACGGATGTTCCGCTAATATCGGTTCAAGCGTCTGGATCATGCTGTGCTCCTCCTTTCACTGGAGGTGAGGTCTCACCGCGACGAATCGCGTCGACCTCTGCGGTGATGTCGATGCCGACGGGACACCAGGTAATGCAGCGCCCACAGCCGACACAGCCGGAAGTCCCGAACTGATCGATCCACGTCGCCAGCTTATGTGTCAACCATTGACGATAGCGAGACTTAGCTGAGGTGCGGACACTACCACCGTGGAGATAGGAAAAATCCATGGTGAAACACGAGTCCCACTTACGCCAGCGTTCCGCATGCTCACCCGTTAAGTCGGTCGTGTCTTCGACGGTGGTACAAAAACAGGTCGGGCACACCATCGTGCAATTGCCACAGGTCAGGCAACGGTTGGCAACGTCATCCCACTGTGGATGTTCGGCGTTGCGGTACAACAGCGGCTTGATGTCCGTGGTGTCCAGCGTGCGGCCCATTTGCGTGGCCGTACGCGCTACCACATCTGCCGCTGCCTGTTGCTCTGCCTCACTCGCGTCACGCTGCGCCAGCTCGTGTACCAGCTCGCTGCCTTTGTCTGATCCGCTCTCCACCACAAAATAATGACGGCCATCCTGGATGATCTCAGTCAGCGCCACATCAAAACCAGCGGTGACTTTGGGGCCAGTCTGCATCGACAGACAAAAACAGGTTCCTCCTGCTTGTCCACAATTGACCGCGACAATAAAGATATTGTCGCGACGCAGTTTGTAGGCCGGGTCGACGTGCGGCCCGCGCAGAAACACCCGATCTTGAATAGCAATGGCATGGAGTTCACACGAGCGGACGCCGATGAAAGCGAAGCGTGGTGGGTCGTGTGACTCAGGGATAACGTGGAAGCCCTGCCCGTCGCGCCGAGCTTGCCACAAACGCAACGTCGGTGGATGAAGAAAATGCTTCCACGAGCGCGGGCCGACCGTGTAGCCGAACAGCGCGTCGTCATCACGTCGAGTGAGACGATAGGATCCACCAGCCTGCGTATCAGTCCAGCCAACCGGTAGCTCTGCGCTGGAAGCGATTTCATCATAGACAATTGCTCCGTCCCGCACCGTCGGACCCAGGAGTTGATAGTTCCGCGTTACCAGCGCAGCCAAGAGGGTATCGAGACGTTCTCGGTCGATGACATACATCGCAGCTCCTCCACACGACCAAGAGTGCGACACTGCGCGGGCGATGACAACCCCCTCTGTTAACACAAAACTGTGCGTAGCCGGTTCCATTAGCACCCTGCTCTGACCTGATACTTGCCGTGAGAGATTTTCACAGCAGTGAACCCGTGCGGAGATTACCGTTGATATTCTCCGCTCATCGTGCGGTGAATACTTGAGGAGTGCATCGCGTAGAGACTATAATCTCCGGAGAAAATGCGGAGAACGTATATCTATCAGCTACCCGACTGGCCTCATTTGACGTGGAAGCGGGAACAGCTCGCTGAATCGCTTGCGACCGTACGGCATCATCAGGGCCGACTGCTCGGTCGCATGGAAGCGCTGGGCTTCTCCCTTCGTCAGGAAGCACTCCTGCAAACGCTGACCACCGATGTGCTCAAAACCAGCGAGATCGAGGGAGAAAAACTCGACGCAGCACAGGTCCGTTCCTCGATTGCTCGCCATCTCGGAATGGATATTGGCGCCCTCAATCCCGTAGATCGCAATGTCGAGGGCATCGTGGAAATGATGCTCGATGCCACGCGTCACTATGACCAGCCACTCACCACAGAACGGCTGTTTGCCTGGCATGCCTCCCTGTTTCCCACTGGACGCAGTGGTATGAGGAAAATCACAGTAGGGGCGTGGCGTGATGACCGGAGAGGCCCGATGGAGGTGGTGTCCGGCCCAGTCGGCAAGGAGCGTGTCCATTTCCAGGCACCGCCAGCACCACAACTGGACGACGAAATGCGGGAATTCTTGGAGTGGTTCAATACTAACACTGACAGTGATCAGGTGCTTAAGGCCGCAGTGGCGCATCTCTGGTTTGTGACCATTCATCCGTTCGATGACGGGAACGGTCGCATTGCACGCGCGATTGCCGACATGACGCTGGCACGTTCGGAAAACAGTCCGCAGCGATTTTACAGTATGTCGGCCCAGATTCAGCACGAGCGAGGGGCCTATTACGACATGCTAGAGAAGACACAACAGGGGACGGTGGACATCACACCGTGGCTGCAATGGTTTCTCGCTTGTTTACGCCGTGCGATTGATGGCGCGGAAGCGACGCTCAGCGGTGTTCTGGCGAAGGCCCAGTTCTGGCAGCGTATACACGGCGTTACTCTCAACGAGCGTCAGCGTCTCGTACTGAATCGCTTGCTCGATGGCTTTGCCGGCAATCTGACATCATCGAAATATGCCAAGCTCACAAAGTGTTCTCAGGACACCGCCCTCCGTGACATCCTGCTGCTCGTGGAACGTGGCCTTCTGATCCGCAGCCCGAAAGGCGGAAGGAGCACGAGTTATACGCTCGTGCATTGAAGACCCTCCACCACCGGGGGTAGGGGCAACGCCACCACGAAGGTCGTGCCTTGGCCCGGCGTGCTGGTATAGGTCAACGTCCCGCCGTGCAGATCGACGATCTGTCGCACGATGGGAAGCCCGAGGCCGGTGCCGCCACATTTGGTGGTCACAAACGGTTCGAAAATATTCATGTCTTCGACAATGCCTACACCGGTATCCGCGATTTCCAGATGGATGTGTTGTCCTGAGTTATGTACCCGCACGGTAAGCGTACCACCGTCAGGCATCGCTTCCATCGCGTTCTTACAGAGATTGAGTACCACTTGTTTGAGTTTGTCCTGATCCACCTGTACGTCAGGGAGGTCAGGCGCAAGACGCTGCTCCACAGCAATGCCACGCTGCGTGTACAGCGGCAGTTCTGCCATCAGTACATCATGTACGAGGTCACACAGATTCGTAGGTTGCAACGTTAAGCGCGGCGAACGTGAGAGCGCGCGAAACTCGGTCAACAGACCTGCCAGCCGCATGATCTGGTTTTGGATCGTCTTGACTGAGCGCGTGATGGTCTCATCCTCACGCAGGTCCTTGAGTCGCAGTTCCAGCATCTGGGCGGCAAGCGACATGCCATTGAGCGGATTGCCGATTTCGTGCGCCAGTTTCGCCGCCGTCATACCCACCGCAGCCAAACGCTCTTTTTCTACTATCTGTTGTTGCAGCGTCACTTTGTCGGAAATGTCACGAATAAATGCGCCGTAGCGGACTTCACCATCAACCTTGACTTCCGTCACAGAGAGTTCGATCGGGAAAATATCGCCATTCTTGCGTTTGGCCGTGACCGTGCGAATGCGGCCAATGGCGTGGGCTTCTCCCGTGCGTTCGTACCGTGCCACGTAGCTGTCGTGTTCACTAACATAGGGCTCGGGCATCAACAGTTGTACCTTTTGTCCGATGGCTTCGGCCTGGGTATAGCCAAACATCCGTTCTGCCGCCGGATTGAAGCGGGCAATGTGACCCTGACGATCGATCGACACCACCGCATCTTGCGTGGTGTTGATCAGGCCCTGTAGCCAGGCTTCACTGCGCTTGCGTTCGGTGATGTCCTCGGCAGTGCGGATATGACCGGTAATCGTGCCATCTTTGCCATGCACTGGTCGTGCGCGCGTCGACACCCAACGACACTCACCTTGTAGCGTGACGATACGAAATTCCCGGACAAACTCCTCGCCATTACGGATATACGCCTGCCAGTCGGCTACAACCTGCGCTCGGTCCTCAGGATGAATGCCGCACACCCACCCCTCTCCCACACTTTCCGTGAGAGTCAGGCCATAAATCTGCTGCCAGCGCTGGTTGGTGTATGTGCACTGCCCAGCGGCATCGGCTTCAAAAATCCCGATCGGCGCTGTGTCACTGAGCGTACGAAACCGCTCTTCACTCGCGCGTAACGTCTCATTCGCCGTTTGCAGTTCCGCCGTCTTGCGTTCGACCTGGCGTTGTAACTCAGCGTTAAAGCGGCGTAGCAGCGCAGCGCCGTCCCACGTTCGTGTTGCCATTGACCTAGCTGGCGTGAGGCCATCAGCAAACACGGCGGCCGCTTGCAAGAGACGCTCCCGCTCTTCGTTACTGAGACGCGCCAACAACACCGTCAGCAGCGCCTCCTGTTGCACCGCCAGCAGTTCGAGGGTATCACGCGTCCCGTCGTGCAGGTTCAGCCCTAACCTCTCCGTTTGCGCCAAGGCCGCCTCCCCACCTCCCATCATGTGCTCATGCAACGCCGTAGCCAGTTGTTCGGCGACTGGTGCGCTGGGGTCCGTGGTCATAGATATTCACTCCGTGTGCTCGTACTCGGGTCAAAACCACTGAACCAAGTAATGCGGTGGACAGAGACCAATGGTGGAACCAGACGAAGGAAATCAACTCTGACAGACTGACGGAATTGTCGCAAGAGCGCGAAGGATTTCTTTCACTGCAATATCCGCTTACTCTCACTACCCGCGCCCTCCTCCAATGGGATGATGCTTGCTCGGATGGCGTAGCACACCAGCCCGGCTATAGCATGGGCACTGAGGCGCTCCAGCAACCCAAGCGAACGTGATTCCACGGCTTTGGACGCAATATGGAGCCGGATGACGACCACTTTACCGATACCTCCTTCCACAATTGTTTGTAGCAATTCACGCTCGTACGCACGGAGAAAAGTCGTTCCGGTTGTCTCTTAATCTGGTTCTGGATTCTGCGATCAGGCGACAATGGGGAGGTATCAGGTGCACGGTGTCGGTTTATACTTGACGTCGTTCTGGCACTGAACACGCACTAAAATGGATACTCAATCCCGGAAAACACCGCAACACCCTCACCGCCATAGCCGACATCGACATAGCCAACGATAAACGGTTCGGCCAGGCCACGAAATCCAACCCCACCCACCGGATGTAAATTGCTGAGCGGGTTGGTCTTGAGCTGCGGAAACACGCGCCCCACTTCGACAAACGGCGCGACTTCCAGCGTGGGACGCGTGCCGAAGAGGTCGAGACTAAAGACGCGGGTACGCAACTCGACATTGGCAACAAACAGATTGTTATCGATAAATCGTGAATCGCCGAAGCCACGCAGCGGTTGCCGTCCACCGGCATCGCTGCGATCGCCGCCGAGGCGACTCAGTGACCAAAACGGCGCACGCTTACCAACTGGCATATAGCGGAACGTCGCGTGACTAGCCACGGTAAAACGTTGTCCGAGCGGATAGTAATACCGCCCTTCGATGCCAAAGTTGCTATAGGACACGGTACTCAGCAGGGCACGATCCGCAAGACCACCAAACAGCATGAACCAACCTCCACGCCGCGGAATACTTACGGAGTCGCGGGTGTCATAGGACAGGAATAGACGGCTGAATAACTCATAGTTACTTCGTAACCCTCTCAGCCGTGGAAAGGAGGTGCCAATAAATGGAATATCTTTGAAGGCACCGCGTTGAATGTTGACATAGCGCGGGCGCAGTTCCAGGGCGAGTTGAAACTCCTTGGTGATATTCACGCCAAAGCGTCCGTTGGCAAAAAACTGCTCGGTCGTGAAATTGGTCTCATCGCTTTCGGAAGAGTTATTGCCAAAACCAAAAAAGCGCTCGTTGGGATCGCGCCGATAGCGGACGCGGCCATCAAACGACCACCAGTTCTGGCGGGTGCGACCAGTCGAATAAAGAAAGTCGACATCGCGCGCGATGGTTTCCGCCGCACCAGCGACGATGTACCACTGTGTGTCCTCTGACGGATAGGAAAAATAGCGTACCGTCCCACCGATGCCGAGGTTGGGATTATAAGTCAGATCCGGCGCAAACAACTGGTGAATCTGGTTTTTATCGTTGGTAAACAGCCACACCGGCAGAAACCCGATCGTGGTATCGCCATTCGGGTCGGTCGCGACTTCTGGCAACGGTATGAATGGCCACTGCATGGGATCGCGCCAGCGCGCAGCATCAAACCACGAGCGCCAATCGACGGCGTGTGCCGGTGTAGCGGAAAAGGCGAGCGCCACAAGCACACAGCTGACGAGCACAAGCTGTCCAAGAAATGAGATAAATAGTGTGAGAAGCATAATAGTGCTGATAACACAGCAAGGCGTGTGCCCTGTGCTAGAAAATCGAAATAGAGAGACGGAGACGGGAAAATTGGGAAAGAGCAGCACGACGAAGGAGGAACACGTAGCGCCGCGTCTCATTTCTGCGACAACCGAGAAACTCTTTTCTCACTTGTGGNNACTTGTGGGACGAACCGCCTTTTGCTGCGACCAGCTCGCGCGCTTCACATAGCGAAACCAACGTTTCTCATCTGGCATGCGCTTTGCGGTTGTCGTACTCGCACTGGAGAAACTATTGATGCCACAACAACGAGTTCTCATTCTCGATGATAACCTCAAGACTCGGCGCTCGCTCAGTCAGATGTTCGCTACCGACGGATATAGCGTCATTACTGCGAGCACCTGCCAGCAGGCAGAAGCGCACCTCACCTGCGATGTGCCGGATTTAATTCTCGCGAACGTGGCGCGCTCCAGTCCTCGTAGCCTCGATATGCTGACCTATGTCAAACTTGTCTTCCCCGCCATCCCGGTCCTGGTCATCACTATTTCTGCTGAAGACTCCTGCGAATGTCTGCATCATAACGGTCACCGTAACGGTAGCGCCCAGCACGGGCAGGATGACAACCTGCTCGAGCGTATTGGTCTTGCCCTTACACGATAACTGGGCAACGGAGGTACGTATGAAAGCGTACAGAAATCACACCCAACGTCCCCAATCGCGCACTTGGACCTCAACCGTCGTACCGACACACGGTGTGATGGCAACATCACCCTATGAACTGCCACCCGCGGCGGTACTGCCAGAGCAGTTCTATGAGAACGCAACAGGAGCAGTGTCCACAAGTGGCGCTGTCGCTTTGGTCCGTGCCATCCTTGACGATGCCATTGCTTGCTACCAGAAGCAGTTTGAGTCCGACGGACGCCGTGCACACCGTCTGGCTGCAGAAGCAGAAGCCTGGCTCTTTAGCGATGAGGACACCTGGCCGTTTACCTTCGTCAATGTCTGTGCAGCGTTGGGAATAGAGCCGGACTTTCTACGTCGTCAATTGCGACACGCACCGCAGGTGCAGGCAAAGAACGCTCGTGCCAAGGTCCGCCATACTGCGCCGGTACGAAAGGCAACGCGTATCGCCGCGTAACCATCACTCACAGGCACGGCATTTGCGAGAGCATTGAGTGAAACAACGCTAAAGGAGCGCAGGACTATGACACTGAAGAAAATCCTCATTCCGGTGGATTTCTCGCCGCACTCAGATCAGGCAATGCACTCAGGGTTAGCATTAGCGAAACAATTGGGCACGCCAGTGATGCTCTTTCATGTGATTCCACAGCCTCCGGCGGAGATCACGCGCATGGTAGCAACCGAGAAACAAGTGGAAGCAGAACTGCGCAGCATAGCGGAAAAAGAGCTAACCGCGCGCGCCGCAGGGAAGTCGATACCCGTTGAAAGCCTGGTGGTGTGGGGAGGCAATCCCGTCACAGAGATCTGTCTGGTGGCAGAACGCCAGGGAGTTGACCTCATCATCATGGGGTCGCATGGCCGCACCGGGCTGGATCACATGTTGATCGGCAGCGTAGCTGAGCGAGTCATCCGCCATGCACCGTGCGCGGTCTTGGTCGTCCGTGCGCCGAAGGAAGATAAAAGCGCTTAGCCATCTCACCATACGGATGCCAACCGCTGCTCTACGGTTGGCGTCCATGCGTGAGGTGCAGCCACATCGAATGATACGGCCCGACACACAAAAAGTATGGCTGTGGCCCAATGATCGGGAATGCCGCACCGCCACACATCTCGATCGGCTGCATGCCACGAAATCGCGCGAGATCCAACTGCACCGGTTGCATGCGATCCGACAGATTGTTCACGACCAGCGCAACGTCCGTGCCGTACTCCCGCGTATACGCCAGTACGTGGGTGTTGGTTGGTTGTAACACTTCGAGTGAGCCACGCCCAAAGACCGTATACCGCTGACGGGTCACAATCAGCCGCTGCAACAACCGTACAAGCGAGTAGGAGAGGCGTTGCTGTTCCTCGACGTTCATCACTATGTACGTCGAGAAGGGATCGGTGCTTACCGGCGCCGTGAGGGCATCGCTGTCCGCGGTTGAGAAGCCCGCATTGCGATCGGCAGTCCATTGCATTGGCGTACGCAGGCCTTGACGGTCGTACAGATACACTTTCCCTTCCATGCCAATGTCGTCACCATAATAGAGCATGGGGCTGCCGGGCAAACTCAACAACACCCGATACAAAAGCTCCAGTTGTCGCAGATCATGGCGGACGAGCGGCGCGAGTCGACGGCGAATCCCCCCGTGGAGTCGCATATGCCGCGCATAGCCATAATGAGCATACAGCTCTTCGCACTCATCCTCAGTAAGGCCAGTGAGGGTCAGCTCATCATGATTGCGCAGGAACGTGGTCCACTGGCACGATGCGGGAATCGGCGGTGTACGCACGAAGATGTCGGTAATCGGTCGCCGATCCGCACGCGCCAGCCCGAGAAACAGCCGCGGGATCAACGCCGCATTGGTGGCGACCTGAAACTCATTCTCGTTGGCAAAGAACTGTGCGGCCTCTTTCGGCCACTGCGCTGTGTCGCCGAGTAAAATCGTGCCTGGATGGGTTCGCGCCAGCTCCTGACGGAGGTACTGGCAATAGGCATGGGTCTCAGGCACGCCTTCACAACGGTTGCCGTTCTGTTCGTACAGATAATCAACCCCGCTATAGCGCAGACCATCAAAGCCAACATCCAGCCAGAAACGCGCGATGTTCAGCATCTCTGCGCGGACGTCGGGATTGGCAAAATTGAGATCGGGTTGATGGGCAAAAAAACGATGCCAGTAATAGGCGCGGGTCGGTGGGTCCCACGTCCAATTCCAATATTCAAAATCGGTAAACCGCACCCGCGCGTCTGGATAGGGGTCTGGCGTATCACTCCACACATACCAGTTCCGATAGGCTGAGGTCCGCGAGAATCGCGCCTCGGTGAACCAGGGGTGTTGGTCAGACGTATGATTGATCACGAGATCGGTAATGACGCGGAGGCCGAGCGCATGCGCTGCATCGATGAAGGCGCGACAATCATCGAGCGTGCCGTACTCAGGCTGGACTTGATAAAAGTCGGTGATGTCATAGCCATCATCTTTGAGTGGTGAGGCGAAAAAAGGCAACAGACAGACACAGGTGACACCAAGATCCTGCAGGTACGGCAGCTTTTGTGCCGCACCGATGAAGTCACCAATGCCATCGCCATCGCTATCGTAGAAGGTGCGTACGGACAGCTCGTAGAAGATCGCGTCTTTATACCACAGTGGGTCTGTCTGCATCGCCAAGTCCTCCTTTGTGACGTACGCCGGTTGTGCGAGGGTGCAGAGAATCTCCTCTCGCGTGGGAGACCAATTAGAGCAGCAAGTGTTCTCCTGCATGTTCCCGGCGATAGAGCATTCTGGTCACCCACCCGCACAACCCACCGACTAGAAACATCAGCGCCAGACTCACGCCTTGCCGCACGGTCACCGTCCACAAGATGAGATCGACCGTGGTCTTGGCCGGGTTCTGAATGATGAGCATCAACAGCAGGACGGCGATGACCGCGCTCAACGCGGTCAGGGCACGATGTTTTTGCCAGGCAGTGTGCAAGAGGCCACGGCTAGCGGTTTCATCGTGCTCACGGAGCGGTTCTCGAGATTCTCGCGCTTGAGAACCCGGCGGGTCAGTGTGGGTCGTCTCTTCGCTTTGCATAAGGCACCTCTCTGCAATTGTGGCGTTTTTGAGGATAAAGCCTGGGTCTATAAACAAGCAAATCTCGCGCCAGAGGTCGGCATCTACTATCCTGAGGTAGTCTGCAGGGGCGAAGCATTTGTCACCTGAGTATATGCGGCCTGGAACGTGCTCGCGCAAATGCTTCGCCCCTACTTTGCAAAATTGACCATTCTCATTTCTGAGAACCGAAACACCAGCTCGCTTCCACGTTTGATGATTCCTAGGGCACTGTGGCGCGCGGAACCACTTCGTCAGCGTTATTGTTGCTCACGCTTCCGCACTGGCTCGAGCTGTTCGACTGTTTCACCAATGGTGACATACACGCGCCTCCTGGCGCCGTCTCGCAGGAGCAAGACCGAAACATGGCTACCGACGTGCGTCTGCGCGACCAGTGGCGGCAACTCATGCGAGTGGCGAAGCGTCGTGCCGTTGAAGGACAGGATGACATCGCCTGGTTGCACGCCAGCATCGGCTGCCGGGCTCTCAGCGGCTACGTCCCTGACCAACGCGCCACCAGGTCTGTCCAGAGCCAACGCACGTGCATGCTCACGGGTGACCGGCTGCGTGGTCACTCCCAGCCAACCTCGACTGACCCTGCCGGTGGCTTTGAGTTGCTGGATTACTGGTGTAGCGAGGTCAATTGGGGTAGCGAATCCAATACCAATGCTGCCTTCACCGTTGGTGAATATGGTTGTATTGATGCCGACCACCTGTCCACGACTACTGAGTAATGGACCACCAGAGTTGCCGGGATTGATCGAAGCATCGGTCTGAATGAAGTCATCGTATGGTCCCGCGCCGATGACGCGCCCTTTGGCGCTGACCACACCAACAGTCACCGTGTGTGCGAGTCCAAAGGGATTGCCAATAGCCATCACCCACTCACCAACCCGTAGCGCCGACGACCGCCCCAAACGTACCGTTGACAAGGAAGCCCGCGGCTCGATCTTGATCAACGCTAGGTCAGTCGGTACGTCGACGCCAACGACAATCGCGTCGTATTCGTCACTGTGTGTATTCGCCAGACGCACGGTGATGCGTTCCGCGTTGGCGATCACATGATGGTTCGTTACAATATAGCCGTCACGACTAATGATGAAGCCTGACCCCAAACTCTCCTGTTGTCCTGACGATACGCGTTCACCGGCCGACGGGTGCAAGAGTTCCTCGACGGGCGTCTGTTCATCAAGCGGGCCGGGAGTCGGCATAGGCAGTGGGCGAGTTGGGGCAGGTTGATCGCGTTTCGCTTTTCTTGCTGTCGTCGCAATGTTCACGACTGCTGGCATCACCCGCTCGGCGACATCGGCAAACGACGGCGCGCCGGTAGCCAACCGTGCGGACCGAGCCAGAGCTTCCGCGGTTTGGGTCACATCCCACAGGGCACAGACGCCTATCCCGATGACACCCCAGGCGTATGCGACGCTGACACACCGCTCAACCATCAATTGGAAACGCCGCCACGACCTTCGCGTGTTCATACTCCTATTCGCTTGCCCCCGCGTTTGCCTCACTCTGTACGGTCCAACCATATTCGTCCAGTCGCCGATACAACGTCTTACGATCAATCTTCAGTGTGTCAGCGACTGACTTCTTGTTGTCGCTAGTTAATTCCATGCCAATCAATATGTAATCCCGTTCAATATCAGCCAACGAGCGTCCACTCAAAAACGCCGCGCGCAGCGTGGCGGTTTCTCCCTTGCTCATCGTGAGTGCAGGCGGCAAGTCAGCCTCAGTAATCTCTTCGCCTTGACACAATACCAGTGCGCGTTCGACGGCATTTTTCAACTCACGCACATTGCCGGGCCAGTCATAGGTGAGTAACACGCGCAAGGCCTCGGCGGAGAACCGCTTGGCTTGTGTTGGCTGAGTCGAGCGTTCCATAAAGTGTTGGATCAGCACCGGCACATCTTCGGGTCGCTCGCGCAGCGGCGGCAAATGGATTTCAATCACATTGAGTCGATAAAACAGATCTTCACGGAACTTGCCCTCGGCCACGGCTTGTTTGAGGTCGCGGTTGGTGGCGGCGATAATGCGCACGTCAACTTTTTCGCTTTTGGTGGCGCCGAGGGGGCGGATTTCTTTGTCTTCTATTTCGCGCAGGAGTTTCGCTTGCACTGCCAGCGGCAGTTCGCCGACCTCATCGAGAAACAATGTCCCCCCATGCGCTTCGACAAACAGCCCTTTTTTATCGCCGCGGGCGTCGGTAAACGCGCCCCGCACATAGCCGAACAGTTCACTTTCTAACAATTGGTCCGGCAAGGCCGCGCAGTTCACCGGGACGAAGGGCCCTTCTTTGCGGGGGCTCTGGTAATGCAGGCTCCGCGCCACGAGATCTTTGCCAGTGCCGCTCTCGCCGGTGAGCAACACATCAATCTGACTCTCCTGCAGCCGCGTGAGCACGGAGAAGACCCGTTGCATGGCTGCGCTCTTGCCAATAATATTATCAAACTGATAGTGATTTTCGACTTCGCGTCGTAAGCGCTGCACTTCGGTGCGTAAGGATTGCTCCTCAAGGGCGCGCTCAACCAGCAAGAGGAGGTCCATACTTTTGAAGGGTTTAGTCAGATAATAGAACGCGCCGTGGCGCATCGCTTCGACCGCGCTCTCGATCGTCCCAAAGGCGGTGATGACCACCACCGCGAGGTGGGGATCGCGTTGCTTGGCCGCGCGTAGCAGCTCCATGCCCTGCATGCCGTTCATGATCAGGTCGGTGATCAGCAGATCAGGATGACTTTTCTCGACGATCCCGAGTGCGTCAGTCCCAGTGTGACAGGTCTCGACCGTGTAGCCTTCGTCGCTCAGGACCTCAGCGAGGGAGTCGCGCATATCGCGATCATCATCAACGACCAGAATGCGAAATTGCTTGTTAGGTGCTTGCGCGGTCATATGATTCCTTTCTGCCAGTCGGCACAGGAGACGCAGTCGACTCAACGGGCAACGACACGATGAAACAACTGCCGACTCCGGGTCTGCTCTCGACATGAATTTCGCCGTGATGACTCGCGACGATCTCGCGACAGATCGCCAGCCCCAAGCCCGTGCCACCGATCGCGCCTTTGGTCGTGAAGAAGGGATCGAAGATGCGCGCTCGGTCCTCCAGGGCAATACCCGGACCGGTATCACTGACCAGCACGTCGACGCGACCATCGCGATGCCCATTGTCGTGGGTCCCAAGGCGCGTCTGCAGTGTGATTTCACCCGCAGTTTCTGTCGCTTGGATAGCATTGACAGTGAGGTTGAAAAGCACCTGTTGTAATTGGTCTGGGTCACCAATAACCAACGGTAACGGTTCAGCAAGATCAACGTGCAGCACCACACCAGACGGATGCTCTCGCTCACCGACGGTGTCTGCCACGCGCCGCACCACATCGTTGAGCGAGACACGTTGCGCGGTTAACTGAGGGCGACGAGCGAGGGTCAAGAGTTGACGGACAAAACCACTGATGCGTTCGATCTGCGCGACAATGACATTGAGCAGTTGCTGATCTTTTTCGTTGTGACTGGCGCGTTTGAGCAGTTGCTCGGCCCGCATCTGAATGACATTGAGCGGCGTGCCAATTTCATGCGCGAGCCGCGAGGCCAATTGTCCGACCGTCGCCAGTTTCTCCGAATGGCGTAATTCGCGTTCGAGGCGCAACTTTTCCTCAGTCTCTGCCTGTAAGGCATCTTGCGCCTCTGCTAATCGGAGACACAGACGATCGAATTCATCTGCCAATTCGCCGATCTCGTCTTGGCGTTGTAACTCCAACGGCGGCGAAAACTGTCCCCGGCCCAATGCTTTGATGCGACCCGCGACGAAACGCAACGGGCGCGACACATACTGACGTGTGATAAACGAGACGATCAGCGAGAGGACGACCAAGAGGACCAAGGTGTTGAGGATAGTCTGAAGGGCACGACCACGAAATTCGCGGGTGAACATGGGAAAGTCTTCCAGAATCAAAAAGGCGCCGATGCCCGTTCCAGATGAGTTAGCAATCGGTTCGATGCGATAAAAGCGCTGCGCACCGCCATCATTGAACAGCCCTTCTACCGGTGTCCGTGCGGCGATTACTGCCGCAATGTCAACGTCAGGAAGCCGGTACTGGTGCAAGGACTTCGAGATGGCCGCTTGGCGTCCGTCCCGATCATAGAACACCAGGCCCAGAATGTTCTCAAAACTACTGATGCTCGCGGCCAGATGATCAAAATAGCGCCACGGCGTATCGTCGCCGGCGATTTCGAGCGTGACCTTCAAGGTATGGCTGATCGCACCGACCTCGTGTCGCAATTCGTCGAGCAACGTCTCGCGTGTCCGCTGCAAGCTCAGCAACATATCTAAGCCTGTGACGATCAACACGCCCAGGATCAGAAATCTCGTCAATCGACTGCCGACACTCATACGCATATGGACAAAGTGCTACACGGTTTTGCTGGCAAAGTCCCAAATTTCCCAGAGATAAACGATCAATTCCCAAAAACGCGGAGGTTTTCTCTCTCCAGAATGGCCTCATCTTTGCTCTTTATCCATACAAGAGCGGTGCCAAAAGGGTAGTGCCTCACTGAGGTGGTGGGCGAAGTCTCATGAAAAACAGGAGTGGTGTGTGATGATGAAATCCTCATTCTCGATCGTTTGCACAAGTGTTGCCGTTGGACTCGGACTCGTGGTGCTTGGTACGCTCACTAACGTGGCATTCATCAAAGAATTGGGCGTTTTTCCAATGCTGTTTGCGCTGTTCATTTATCCAACGTTGTCTCACAACCAGAGGTCAGAAGTGAACAGCCATCCCTTCGTTGTCGATAACTCAAACGGCAACAAAAGCGTATCAACACATAGCCAACATGAAGCTGTGACTACCCTGGGATGAGTTGAGTGCGGCGCAGCTTTGTGTGTTCCCCCCAAGCAAGACGGCCCCGTGTACCGTCTTGCTACGGTGGGACGATATTGCATCGTCCCACCCCTCCCTTCCCTGCGTCGTAAGTAGCCACAGTAAAAACCCCAGCGCCCGTGCAAGAACGCGGTATCGCGCCAGACACAAGCCTCTTTGGCTGCGCTCACCGAGGTTCACAACTCGAGCGCTGAGACGGATTGGCACGATGGACTGTATGAACAGTGTCAATTAAGAGAAGGAGACGTTGCTCACCATGTCGGTGTGTTTGTTGGTCATACGTACCCCGTTGGTTATCGTCGTGGGCGCGTATGCGTTGTTGTACTACCCACCAATGAGTCACGCTGCGAAGCTGACGCTTGAACACGCGCTCGCTCTGGCAGAAGAACATCACCCGCAGTTACGCGCCAGCGCGGCGCAAATCGAAGCCGCCCAAGCCGCGATGGTGACAGCGCGCGCCTATCCCAACCCGGTCTTTGGTGGACTCGGCGGTGGTCAGACCTACCGCATTCCGGGAAACGTCTCTGGCCCAGTCTATTCTTTTAGTTTCGTCCAACCGCTGGAACTCGGACAGCTACGGCCCGCGCGTCTGGCTCTGGCTGAGCGCGGCCGCGAGAGCAGCGCATATGCACTCGCGAGCACCCGTATCACTATCCTCGCCGCAGTGCGCCGTGCGTTTTACCACGCGCTCCGAAAACGCAACGAAATTGGTCTGCTCGCGGAAAATGTCCGTGTCATCGAGGATCTACGCAATCGCATTCAGGTCCGCGTTGACGTGGGCGAAATCGGACGGCTGGAACTGATCCGCGCGGAGGCTGAAGTGGTGGCCGCGCGCACTGCCGCCCATAGCGCGCAATTACAATATGTGACTGCCCTCTCACAACTGCGTGCCGCGGTCACCTCCCCGTTGGACGCCGCACTGGAACTGGTCGGAGAGATCACCCCACCAGCGACCCTGCCAAATCTTGAGGCGTTGCGACGCGAAGTGCTGGACCAGCACCCGGCGCTGGCGTTCGCCCGCTCTGAGGTACGCCGTGCCGAAGCGCGTGTCGCTTACGAAACGGCTCTCCGCTTCCCCCAACCCGCCCTGCGAGCGGAAGTCGATCGCCCGCCAGACACGCCGACCTACCGGATCGGCATCGAGTTTCCGTTACCGTTGTGGAATCGACGCGAAGGTCCCATTGCCGAAGCACAAGCGCAGCTGCGCCAGGCACAAGCCCTGGCCGAAGGTCGCGAGATTGAAATCCTCGCTGCTGTCGAAAGCGCCTACGGTCGGTATCAAACCGCGAGTGAGCAACTCGCTGCTTTTGAACAGGGATTGATACGCGAAGCCGAAGAAGCTCTCCGTGCCGCAGAAACTGCCTATCAATTAGGCGAACGCGGTGTGCTCGAAGTGCTCGATGCTCAGCGCGTGTTACGTACGGTCCGGCTCGACTTTCTCAATGCCCAATTCGACCGTCAAGCTGCACAGATCGATCTTGATGAATTACGCACCGTTGACGCACGAAAGGAGGCCCCATGACCCATCGACCAGGTTCATTCGCATGTTACGCACTACCAGTGATGATCGTAGCGCTGATCTTCGCAACGGGTTGTAACTCCAACAGCGGTTCGGCGGCGCTCCATTCAGCCGACGCCGCTACCACCGTGCGACCACTTGCCGCCCCGATCCCTCTCGACCCAATGGAAATTACGGCCACGCCGACCATTCGTGAACGGCTTCGGGTTGGCCAACCGACCTGGGAAGCCGTAGGTGCATCCATCACCGTCGCCGCGCGGGTTGACGTGGATGAAACGCGCGTGACGCGCGTGGGATCGCCTGTGGCCGGGCGGATCGCAGAACTGACGATGCGTGAGGGACAAGTGGTGCAGCGCGGGCAGTTGCTGGCACGTGTCTATAGCACCGAGCTGTCCAATGGCCAGCTGGCGTTCTTGAAAGCCGTGTCGCAACGGCAGGTGGCACAACGGGCGGTCGATCGGGCGAAGCTGCTGCTCAAAGCTGATGTCATCGGAGTGGCTGAACTACAACGGCGCGAAGCTGAGCTGGCCCAAGCCAGTGCCGAGATGGATACGTTCCACGACCAACTGTTGCTGCTCGGCATGTCGCGCGCCGCAGTCGCCCGTCTACAAAAGACCCGCACCCTCGTCTCTACTTCACAGATTGTCGCGAGTATGGCGGGGACCATCCTGGATCGCAAAGTAACCCTTGGGCAAGTCGTCCAACCCGGCGACACCATCTATGAAATCGCCGAACTCTCGCAGGTGTGGTTGGTAGCCGACGTGCCGGAGCGCAACGCCGGATATCTGACCGTCGGCCAGGACGTGGAAGCCGCGGTCGCCGCCCTTCCCAATCAGCCGCTGCACGGCAACCTGTCTTTCGTGAGCGCAACAGTCAACCCCGACACACACACGGTGCGCGTACGAATGGAGGTGCCCAATGCCGACCGTAAACTCAAACCCGCCATGCTGGCGACGATGGTCTTGAAGGACACGGCAAAGCAGCACCAAGTCATACCATCACAAGCCGTGATCCGCGAAAGCAATGCGGATTACGTGTTCATCCAACGCGACAGCGATACGTTCGCCTTGCGTCACGTTACCCTCGACGGCGAGTACAGTGGCAAGCGAGTAGTCGTCGCCGGTTTGCAAGCGGACGACACCATCGTGCTTGATGGCGCGTTTCACTTGAACAATGAACGACGGCGACGCACTGCGCACGGCGATGAAGGAGTCTAGGCATGCTCAGTGCGCTGCTGCAAGGTTCCCTGAAACAAGGCGTTGTCGTGGTGGTGCTGGCGCTTATAGCGCTCGCGTTTGGCATCGACGCCACGCGCAAACTGTCGGTCGACGCCTTCCCAGATGTTACCAATGTGCAAGTCCAGGTGGCCGCGGAAGTCCCAGGCCGGTCACCGGATGAAGTCGAACGGATTGTGACTATTCCGGTAGAGATCGCCATGACAGGACTCCCCGGGCTCACCGAAATGCGCTCGCAGAACGAGCCCGGACTCTCGATTGTCACGCTCGTATTCACCGACAACACGCCAGTGTATTTTGCCCGGCAACTGGTGTCTGAGCGGTTAGATGATGTGCGCAGCCGTTTACCCTCGGGAGTCATTCCCGTTCTCGGCCCGGTGTCGACCGCACTCAGTGAGGTCTATCAATACACCATCGAACATCCCAGCGATGGCGAGCGCATGTTAAGCAAGGAAGAGTTAGTCAAACGGCGAGAGATCCAAGACTGGGTCGCACGCCCGTTGCTGCGCTCGATTCCCGGCGTTGCCGAGATCAACTCGACGGGTGGCTATGTCAAACAGTATCAGGTGATTGTCGATCCGATTCACATGCGCTCCTACAACGTGACGATTCACGATGTCCACGAGGCGTTGGCGCGCAACAATGCTAATTCGAGCGGTGGCATTCTCCCGCGCGGGCCTGAGATCCTGTTGGTGCGCGGCATCGGCCTGATCCAGAACCTCGACGATATTCGCGCTATCGTGCTCAAGGAGGTCGACAATACGCCGGTCTATATTCGTGATGTTGCAGACGTGCGTATCGGTGAAGAAGTCCGTTATGGCGCTATGGTGAAAGGCGGCTACACCGAGACGGTTGGCGGCATCGTGATGATGATCGCCGGGGGCAACGCCAAGGAGATCGTGCGGGCTGTCAAAGCGCGCGTCGATGCCATCAACAGCAAAGGAATGCTGCCCGATGGTCTCCAGATCGTACCGTATTATGATCGCTCACTGTTAGTTGATGCCGCGCTGAACACGGTGAGCACGGTCCTACTCGAAGGGATCGGCCTCATCATTGTCATTCTCTTTCTTTTTTTGGGTGATTTGCGCTCCAGTATCATCGTCATTGCCACGCTCGTCCTCACGCCTGCACTGACATTCCTGGTCATGAATCACTACGGCATGTCCGCTAACCTCATGTCGTTAGGAGGGTTGGCGATTGCCATTGGCCTCATGGTCGACGGCTCGGTCGTTGTGGTCGAAAACGTCTTTTCCCGCCTCAGCCACTCGCGTGGCGCAGATCGCATGAACATCGTCTATGACGCGGTCATGGAAGTCGGCACCCCGGGGTTTTTCGGCATCGGCGTGATCATCCTCGTGTTTCTCCCGTTGATGACCCTCCAGGGTATGGAAGGCAAGATGTTCGCCCCCCTGGCCTACACGATAGCGATTGCCCTTGCTATCTCACTGATACTTTCCTTGACGTTGTCGCCAGTACTCTCGTACTATTTGCTTAAGGGCGGGAACGAATATGACACCGTGCTGGTGCGCTGGCTGAAGCGGCCCTATCGCTTCCTGCTCGGTACCGCGACCCGTAACGAGAAGACAACCATTGCCATCGCGGTCCTGCTCTTCGTTGCGACCATGTCGCTCTTTCCCTATCTCGGGACCTCGTTCATTCCGGAACTGAAAGAAGGGACGATTTCTCCCAATGCCGACCGCGTGCCGAACATCGCCCTGGATGAATCAGTGCAGATGGAACTGGAAGCGCACCGCTTGGCGAAGAGCGTGCCGGGCATACAGTATGTCGTCTCGCGGCTGGGCCGCGGTGACTCGCCCACCGATCCTGCAGGCTACAACGAGACCGACATGATAGCTCAGCTTGCTCTGCTCGAAGAGCGCGCAGGTCGCACACAAGATGAGATCGCTGATGAAGTGCGTGAGCGGGTGCTGACGCTGCCAGGCGTCAATTTGGTCATGGCGCAACCGATTTCTGACCGCGTTGATGAAATGGTCACCGGGGTCCGCGCCGATATCGCGGTCAAAATCTTTGGTGATGATCTCGACGAATTAATCACAAAAGCTGGCGAAGTCGCCCGCGTCGCCAAGACCATTCGAGGCACAGGCGATTTCAAGATCGATCGTGTCGGCGGGCAGCAGAATCTCAATATCACCATCGATCGCCAAGCCATTGCGCGCCACGGGCTCAATGCGTCAGAGGTCCACGATGTGATTGAAGCGGCGGTGGCCGGTAAGGCAGCCACCGACATCTATGAAGGCGAGCGTCGCTTCCAGGCGGTCGTGCGTTACCCGGAGCATTTACGCAACAGTGAAACTGCCATCCAAAGCATTCTGTTGACTGGGGCAAACGGTAATCAGATTCCCCTCGGCAGCGTGGCGCAGATCGCCATGCGCGACGGGATCAATCAGATCAAACGCGAGTCCGCCAAACGACGCATTGTCGTCGGTATTAACGTACGTGACCGCGATCTGGGTGGTTATGTGGCTGAGTTGCAGGACAACGTGCAACAGCAGGTGCCGCTGCCCGCGGGTTACTATTACGAGTGGGGTGGGCAGTTCCACAATATGCAACGGGCGCGCGGGCATCTCATGGTGATTGTCCCCATCACTATCGGTGCGATTTTCTTCTTGTTGTTCTTGCTGTTCCAGTCCGTCCGCTTCGCTGCGCTCATCATCATGGTCCTGCCGTTCGCCTCGATCGGCGGAGTGGCGGCGTTGTACTTCAGTGGCGAGTATCTCTCCGTGCCCGCCTCGGTCGGCTTTATCGCCTTATGGGGCATTGCGGTGCTGAACGGTGTGGTCTTGGTCTCGTACATTCGCGCCCTGCGCGAAAACGGCATGCGTCAACAGCAGGCGATTCTCGAAGGCGCACAAATGCGCTTTCGCCCGGTGATGATGACCGCAACCGTCGCGGCGCTTGGCCTGGTTCCGTTCTTATTTGCCACTGGTCCTGGCTCTGAAGTCCAGCGACCGCTGGCGATCGTGGTCATTGGCGGGCTGATCACCTCAACGTTACTCACGCTCGTGGTGGTGCCGGCATTGTATCGGTTCTTTGATGATCGACCGCGAGAGAGCGCCTCTAGAAACGATGCTCCTCGTGAGGTTGTCTCTGCAGATGCAGGCGTCGCGCCGCAAGCGGGAACGAACGTCAATGGGGTCGCAGCCCAGACCGATGCGCACGACCGAGTGAGCGATCATGTCACGGGTAGTTAGGCAGATCTCCTCTTTCCGTCAATATGTGTAGGCTGCTCATCAAGTAACTGCACTTGCAAGGGGCTGGTCGCGTTGAGGTGGACATCGCGTTGCGGAAAGGCAATGGTGATCCCGGCCTGACGAAACAGTTCATCGATGCGATAGCGCAGATCACTTTCGACAATGCGGCGGTCCATCAGCCTTTTCATGCGAATCCAAAAATGCACCTCGAAGTGCAAGGCGCTGTTGCCAAAGTCGGCAAACAACACAATCGGCTCGGGATACTTGAGGATCTTTTCATGTTCATCCACGACCTGACGCATGAGCTGGGCCACCTGGCGTACTGGCGAACCGTAGGCCACCCCAACCTGCACGTTGACCCGCACTGAGTCATCGGAGAGCGTCCAGTTGACGACATTTTTTTCGAGAAACGCACTGTTAGGCACGATGATGTAAATGTTTTCGAACGAACGCACACGGGTACTGCGGAACCCCACCTGTTCGACTGTCCCATAGGTTCCTTCCACATCGACCATATCGCCAACCCGAATGGGACGTTCGGCCAAAAGAATAATGCCACTAATGAAATTGCTGAGTAACGTCTGACTACCAAACCCGACCGCGATCGCTAACGCGCCACCGAAAATGGTGAAGACAGTCAGCGGGACACGTAGGGTGCGCAAGGCGATCAAGGTAAAAATGACGACGAACAGATAAAAGAGCAGCGTCTCGAACGCGGTTGCTGCACCTGCTTCCAGGCCAAAGCGCCGCAACACCCGGCGCCCAAGCATCCGACTTATATAACGCGCTACGGCTCCGCCAAAGGTCAACAACAAGAGCGCCGCCAGCAAGGTACTGACACGGAGCGAGTAGTCTTCGACAGCCACAATCTCGTAACGCCAGACCGCGACCGCACCATCGACAAAACTCTGGACATAGTCGCGGATCGAGAAGATGTCACTCTCACTACGCAGTGTGTTCAGGAGGTGCTGGTGGAGGCGTTCGGCAGCCACCAGGCTGGCGCGATCAGCAGCAACGGTCTGGAGAAGATCCGTCAGCGCGCGTTCCTGTAGTCGCAACCAGCGCAGGCTCGGCGTGTTGGTCGCGCGCCCATTCTCACTCTTTGTTTCTACAGCAGCGAGATCAGTTCGTAACGAGGACAAATGCGCGTCAATACGAGGACGCTGATGCTCGAACTCCGTTAACGCTTGTGTCGTCTGCTGACGCCACTCTCGGCGTTCCCTGCCACTAATCGGTTCGAGCCGCAGACGATAACGGCGTTGCCAGACTGTCTTTGCCTGTGCCAGGCGCGCAAGACGTTTCCCTAGTACCGTTACGCTTTCCTGCTTTGCTTGGCGTTCCAAGCGCCGGGCTTCAACCTCTTCAACCAATAAGGGCGATGGTTCTGCAACCTGATCGAGTCGCTGCTGCGCGACACTCCACTGCCGTTCAGCGTTCGCGAGTTCCTGCTCAGCGGTTGCCAGCTCACGGCGTAACTCACTTTCTTGCTCACTCACGGTCGTGAGCGTTGTCTGTAGATCTTCTGAGGTAAGGGTCAGCCGCTCCTGTTCCCACGCCATCTGTCGAGCAAGCAGCGTTTGTTTTTGTTGCTGGAGATCAACAGTCGCACGTTCATTTTTGAGTTCACTCGATCGCAGTTGAACAAGAGCATTGGCGACACGGCTTTTGACTTGCGCAAGGCGTAGGGTGCGCTGCACCGTGTCTGCCTTTGCTGCGTCAGTGTTCTTTTCGACAATTTCTCGTGCCTGCCGTCGGGCTCGTTCGGCATCGTCTCGCTGTTCCTGCGCCTGCGCGAAGGCATCTTCTGCCGCGCGTTGAGCCTCTTGGACAGAGAGTAGCCGTTGCTGAACGTCAGCTAACTCATCGTGCAGCTTGTCCAAGGTCGTGAGGGTATACGGCGGAGGTTCCGGCGGTTTCACTCCCTGTTCGCTCTGGAACGCATCTTGGGCTATGCGCAGCTCTTGAGTCAACTGTTTTTCTCGTCGGAACGTCGTCAGATGTTGCGTGTACAAGCGATCGAGTTGTTCCAATGACTCGCGCACCGCGTGAAGATGTTGCAGAGCGGCACTGTCTTGCGCTGGCGTTGCTGCCTCCAGTCTTCGCTTGACCTCGGCAAGTTCTTGCGCCAGTGCCGCGCGCGCCGCACCGAGCGTTTCTTCAGAAGGTGGCGGAGGAGCTGGAGCCGGATTGTCTACAGGGAACCCTGGGAGCGACTGTGCGAGAGCAGCGTGCGGAAATCCGCTGAGCAGTAGAACAAAAATCATCCACAAGAGAAAGATACGCACCGATCTGATTGTCATGGCTTCACAATGCTCTCTCCTCCTATTCTTTCAAGACATGCAGCAACCTCACATGTAGTAATCAAAGTCACGCTCGCTGCGCACACGATGACGTAAGCGGAAGATATGTGCGGGGACCGAGTGCGGGTTCAATTCCACATAATTGCGTGCCCCATGCCATAAGTAGCGCGCGTCGCTGAGCAGATCGTGCACCTGATACGGTTGTTGCGCATCAAGGCCGAGTTCTTCGAGGGTCAGTGTCAGCCAGCCGCCGTGGGTGTGGTGCGGATCAAGATTGACCACAGTGAGGATGACGTTGGTGCTATCGTCTGTCGTTTTGCTATAACAGATCAGTTGCTCGTTATTGATGTCATGAAAGCGTAAGTTGTGATTACTCTGCAACGCATTATTCTCATGGCGGATACGGTTTACCCGCGCGATGAACTCTTGCAGACTGGCGGGGTTAGTAACGTCCCATTGGCGAATCTCGTACTTCTCGGAGTCGAGATATTCCTCGCTGCCATACTCACGCGAGCGGTTTTCGCACAGCTCAAACGCCGGACCGTAAATGCCATAGTTGGCACTGAGCGTGGCCGCTAGGACCAGACGAATCATGAACGCGGGACGTCCACCGAGCTGGAGGTATTCGGTGAGAATGTCAGGCGTGTTGGGCCAGAAATTGGGACGGAAGAAATCGTGGGCGTCGGTGGTCGTCAACTCAGTCAGATATTGCATCAATTCCGGCTTGGTGTTGCGCCAGGCAAAGTAGGTGTACGACTGTGTGAATCCAAGCTTAGCGAGGCGATACATGACCTTAGGGCGCGTGAATGCTTCGGCAAGAAATATCACGTCTGGATAGTCCTTCGTGACCTCAGCAATCACCCACTGCCAAAAGGCAAACGGTTTGGTGTGCGGGTTATCGACACGAAAAATACGCACGCCTTGTTCTATCCAAAAGAGCAGAACGCTGCGCAATTCTTCCCACAACGACTGCCACTGCTCAGTCTCAAAGTCGAAGGGATAGATGTCTTGATACTTCTTTGGTGGGTTCTCCGCGTATTGAATACTACCGTCAGGACGATGGCGAAACCACTCGGGATGTTGCTTCACGTAGGGATGGTCAGGGGTGCACTGAAAGGCAATGTCCATGGCGATTTCCAGACCCTGCTCCTGGGCTTTGGTTACCAACTGACGGAAATCCTCAAGTGTCCCCAGTTGCGGATGAATCGCCTTATGCCCACCTTCGCGGCCGCCAATCGCCCACGGACTGCCGGGGTCGTCCGCTCCTGCCACGAGCGCATTATTCTTTCCTTTGCGATAAGTTGTGCCGATCGGATGGATTGGTGGCAGATAGAGCACGTCGAATCCCATTGCCGCGATGTCGCGCAGGTGGGTCTCACAATCTTTGAAGGTCCCATGCTTGCCCGGTGTCTGTGCACACGAGCGCGGAAACATCTCGTACCAGGTGCTGAATCGTGCCTTGACGCGATCGACCCACACGGTGAGTTCCTTTTCATAGCGCACTGCGAGGGTGCGGTCAGGATACCGTTCGACGAGGAGGGCAAATTCATCGCTCAACACCATCTGGGTTCTGGCTTCGAGGTGCGACGTATCTTTCTGACGCAGGAACTTGCTCCACTCGCGTAACTGTTTTGCGTCCGTGCCACGCGCACGGCGGCTCGCGTCGGTCACCAACTCCGCGCCAATCAGAAACTCGACTCGCACATCTTGTGCAGCCTGTACCCGTTTAGCGAAGTCGCGTCGCCAGGAGACGAAACGATCGACCCAGGCTTCGACAGTGTAGGAATAGCGACCAAGACGCAGCGCCGGGAATTGTGCCTGCCAGTGGTCATTGACCAACGGATGCAAGGGGGTCGTCTGCCATGCGTTGTCCTCGTGGTGGCGATACATCAGGGAGGAGACCACCGCATCGTGTCCATCAGTAAAGATGTCAGCTTCAATAGTCACCAGATCACCAAGTGTGCGTTTTACTGGAAAGAGTCCGCCATCGACTTGTGGATAGACGCCAGCGATAACAACCCGAGCCCTGCCCTCTTGACCGTTCATGACGAGACCTCCCCGGTGCGGGCGGTGTGTTTGAAACAGACAATCGCCAGTGGCGGTAGGGTCAAATTGAGCGAATGAAAATGACCATGTTGCGCGACCGGGCTGGTCTCCATACCACCCATGTTGCCTTGCTGACTGCCGCCGTACAGCTCAGCGTCGCTATTCAGCGCTTCTTGCCAGAACCCGGCACGGGGAACACCGACGCGATAGTTGTGGCGCACTACCGGAGTGAAGTTGCACACCACCAACATCAAGTCTGAGGTTAAACGTCCCTTGCGCAGAAAACTGAGCACACTGTTTTCGTCGTCGTTACAATCAATCCACTCGAACCCGCGCCCGTCACAGTCATATTCATACATGGTCGGCTCTGCGCGATAGAAGCGATTGAGATCTTCTACCCAGCGCTGGATGCCCCTATGACGTTCATACTCCAACAAGTTCCAGTCGAGGCTAGCCTCGTGATACCACTCGTTCCAGGTGCCGAGCTCACCACCCATGAACAGCAGCTTCTTGCCCGGTTGGGCATACATGTACCCTAACAACAAGCGCAGATTGGCGGCTTTTTGCCAGTCGTCACCCGCCATCTTGCGCAGCAGCGACCCTTTGCCATGCACGACCTCATCATGCGACAGTGGTAACACGAAGTTCTCGGTCGAGGCATAGAGCTGACGAAAGGTCAGTTCGTTCTGATGGTGCCTGCGGTGAATCGGGTCACGCGCGAAGTATTCGAGGGTGTCATGCATCCAGCCCATGTCCCATTTGAAACCAAATCCCAAACCGCCGACATAGAGTGGACGCGACACCATCGGCCACGCGGTCGATTCTTCGGCGATCGTCTGCACTTCGGGGTAGTGTTTGTACACTTCCTCGTTAAAACGGCGCAGCAACGAGATCGCTTCGAGATTCTCGCGCCCACCATACTCATTAGGAATCCACTCCCCCTCTTGACGCGAATAGTCGAGATAGAGCATCGAGGCCACCGCATCAATACGCAAACCATCCACATGATACTTATCCAACCAGAACAGGGCGTTACTCATCAAAAAACTGCGGACCTCACTGCGACCATAATTAAAGATGAAACTATCCCAGTCCTGGTGAATGCCCTTGCGCGGGTCGGAATGCTCGTACAGATGCGTGCCATCGAAGTAGCCCAGGCCATGTTCATCTTTGGGAAAATGAGCCGGCACCCAGTCAAGAATCACGCCGATGCCGTGCAGATGCAAACAATCGATCAGGTACATGAAATCTTGCGGGGTGCCGTAGCGACTGGTCGGCGCAAAGTAACCGGTCACTTCGTAACCCCACGAACCATAAAACGGATGTTCCATGACCGGGAGGAACTCCACATGCGTGAAGCCCAGCTTCTGCACATATTCCGGCAAGATTCGTGCTAACTCACGGTAAGTGAGAGGCCGATTCTGTTCTTCTGGCAGGCGCCGCCAAGAGCCCAGGTGTACTTCATAGATCGCCATCGGTGAATTGAGCATCTGCCGTTGGCCACGCGTGACCATCCACTCGTGATCGTCCCACTGATAGTCGAGATCCCACACGATGGAACCGGTTTTCGGCGGGGTCTCCGCATGGAAGGCAAACGGATCGGCTTTATCCACACGATAGCCATTATGTCGTGACACAATGTGATATTTGTAGATCGTTCCTGGCTGTACCCCAGGAAAAAATCGTGCCCAGATTCCCGATTGGCCTTGCGGGTAGAGTGCATGGCTGGTTTTGTCCCAACTGTTAAATTCACCAATGACGGAGACCTGCTCGGCATCCGGCGCCCACACGGCAAAATTGACGCCCTCGACGTCGCCGACTCGTATCGGGTGCGCGCCCAATTTTTCATAGACACGCACATGACTGCCTTCGTTGAAGAGAAACAGATCTTGCTCGCCTAAGAAGGCAGCAGGAGTGGTAGGCGTTTCCCTCACCTCTGTGACCGGAGCGGTCACTTCAACCTTGGTGTCGGCCTCACGTTGCTGCTGCACTGATTGTTTGTTCATAGATCGTCTCTCCGTTTTTCTTGCCGTCGTAGGCGCTTGCTTGGCTTGCCTTTTTTTCACGGGCAGCTTCACAATCTTGCTGCCTCCGGTCTCTTTTTTTGTTCGTGGCATACTCACCTACGCTTTCTTTGCCGCAAAAGATCGAGAGCCCGTAGCGGCAGCGTCACACGTGGAGACTGGCTCCAGACGGGAAAGCGATCACTGGTTTTGCGCTGCCAGTTCGCTCGCTCACTTCCAGTGCCGGGAACATTCTGCGGCATGATTTCCAACCACAGGTCTTCCAGGTTAACGATCACCAGCTCTGCCGGGCTCGCGGCCAAAAATGAGAGCACCGCAGTAAGAATGTCTTGGAGATCTGTTGCGTCGTCTGGCAACCATCGTTGCTGCTGTAGGTACTTCACGAATGCCGCTCTGCGAGCCTCATGCAAGTCGCGTTCGCGCACCAGGCCAACGTCATCCATCAGCCCCATTGCCAATCGGTCTTGTAAATCGAGCCCCTGCCAAAAGGCTGCAAACGGCGGCATGTCGTGCGTATTGATACTGGCAACCGCAGCCCGAGGAACTGCGCGCAAGGGTTGCTGATCCAACGCTGGCAGTTCGTACTGTACGACGTACATCCCGCGCACCCCGTGCCGATTCATCGCCGTATTCACCTGGGTAGGAACGGTGCCAAGATTCTCGCCGACGATCATCGCTTGATGTCGATGCGATTCGAGTGTCAGCAACGCGTACAGTTCTTCTGCTGGATAATTGACGTAGGTCCCGTCTTTTGCCTCGAGCCCACGCGGCACCCAGTACAAACGGTGCAGACCCATGACATGATCGATCCGCAGCACCCCGGCCTGGCGCAGGTGATGGCTGACATAGGCGCGCACGTAGCGGTACCCCTGCTCACGGATGCGCTCCGGATGTAAGGGTGGGAACCCCCAATCTTGTCCTTTAGTGTAGACCGCATCCGGCGGGGCTCCGCCAGATGCGTCGAGCGCGAAGGCTGCGCGTTCGCGCCAGACATCGTAGCTATCGCCATGTACACCCAAGGGAAGATCCAAATACAAGTGCACATCACGTTCTGCTGCACGGCGCGACACGGCTTGGAGTTGTTCATGCGCGACCCACTGCACGTACAGATGATAGTCGCGTGTCTGTGTATCGAAATCCTCCAGCTGAAGATCACCGTCATGCAAGCGCTGCGGCCAGTGCTGCCATGTGCTGCGCAGGCGTTCGCCGACGCTACGAAAGCGGGCATAATCTTCGGCCAGTGGGTGCGTGGCTGTGTAATCGCCAAACGCCGCCGCGCGCTCGCCAGGCGCAAGAAAGAACGCCCGCGCCAGTTCTGCAAGCACCTGGCGTTTCAACGCCATCTGGCGACGATACTCAACCAGCGGCAGCTCCTGCAGACTCGCTATTTCGCGCTGTATCTCAGAGGAAGTTAGCAAGGCTTGCGCAGCCGGGCTCTGTTGCAACTCAGGCACCTTTGCAACATCGATATAACATTCGTTCCAAAACAAGCGACTCGCTGGAGCGTAGGGACTCGGGTCAAACGGTTCGTCGAGAAACGCGGTCAGTAGTGGCAAGGTTGCGACCACACGTCCCCCGGCGTCGGCAACGAAATCGACCAAGGTCGCCAAGTCTGTGAAGTCACCGCTTCCCCAACTGTGCAGCGAGTGCGCCGCATAGAGCGGCAAAAACGCCCCCCAGCGTTTGCCTGGCCAGGCAAACGCACGTTGCGGAGCAGAGATCACCACGCTCTCGCTGCTGCAACCCGCAAGTTCACAACGCAACCGATGATACCCCGGTGGGAGAGCTTCAGGGAACAGCAACTGCCGCGCGACATATTGCACACCTTCAACCTTGTCGTGCCGAATCACAGGCATCGCTTCCAACGACTGTGTCCAGCTTTTTTCTTCTCCCCCTTCAGTCTGCAGATGGCACTGCAGCACCGCGTCACTCGACGCCTGCGCGGCTACCTGCACCGTGACCTGCTCCGCGCGACCGTCCCACGCGACATAGACCGGTTCGCACATCCGCTGCCACCGTTGCTGTCGCTGCGCCCGCAAGACCTCGGCAACATCAGCAAGCGTTTCTAGCGGAACTCCTAAAGCACGCAACGTTGCACACAGGGTTTCCGGCGACGCCGTCTGGCGACGGTGAAAAACATCGAGGTATGACGTTTGCACACCATGTAGTTGCGCTAACTGACACAGTTGTTGCAGTTGCTTGGTCATAACCTTACCCCGTTTCCCCGAGCAGTTGTAAAATACCGCGCAACGGCACGCGGACCCACGTTGGACGGTTATTGAGTTCATAGCTCAGTTCATAGACCGCTTTTTCCAATAGAAAGACATCGAGCATCAGTTGCAGGTCTGTGCGGTTGCGTGGCACAAACGGCTCCTGTCCGGCATGCGCAAGATACGCCTTTACGAACGTCGCCGAGACCCAGTGGTGCCAGAGCTGCACCCACGGTTCGAGTATTCCCACCCCCTCGGGGTGAGAGTTCAAAGCGCCGCGACTGATTTGGTCAAACAATGCCGAGTAGGCTGCATAATGAAACGAGCGCAGCATCCCGGCTACGTCACGCAGCGGCGAACGCTTCATGCGTCGTTCGCTCAACGGACGCGCCGGCTCGCCTTCAAAATCGATGATCACGAAGTCTTTGCCAGTGTAGAGCACTTGACCCAGATGATAGTCGCCATGATAACGCGTGCGTAACGCTGACAATTTGTGACGTATAATAGTTTGAAAGCGACCGAGAACCTCAGATTCACGATCGAGCACGAGTCGCGCCTCGGCGGTCGCCGTTTCTGGCAGGCTTTTCAAGTGTTGCCGCAACAATTGAAACGACTGCACGGTCAGACTCCGCATCGATTGGTACAACGAACGCTGATAGAGCGTCGAGAACGGCTCAGGAGCAAAGGTCGGATCGTCCGGTTCTGACGCCATCGCCATGTGCATCTCCGCCGTGCGCTGTCCCAGTAACTGCGCCGAGGCAAAATAGCCTCCAGCCAGCTCTTTCATCACCGACGGAACTTCGTCTTCGGCCATCGCCAAGATGGGCTTGCCTGGTAAGGCCGGATGAGAGCCTGGAGGATGGGTGAGCGCACTCTCGCAGTAGCGACCGAGGCAATCGAGCGTATAGCGCCAGGCATCGCCCTGGTTGGTGATATAGCCGTTCAGGATCGCAATCGTCATCGGCTCGCCCTGTCGAGGTCGATACTCCAGCGCACCAGCAAGCGGCGCGCTGTGCGAGAACTGCCGTTCACTCAGAAAACGGCTGATTTCCAGATCGGGATTGACGCCAATATCAATGCGACGGAAGAGTTTGAGGATCAGCTTTTCACCGAAAATAATCGAGGTGTTGCTTTGCTCGGCACCAACCAATGATGTGGGCAGCGCTGCTTCATCCGGTCCGGTGAGCGCGCGCAACGCCCGAGTGGGTACGCCAGCCAACTCGCCTACGGTGCCTTTGAGACGGCGGCGCCGGGTAATGGTATCCAACAATGCCTGGCAGAACTCGTTCTCCCATATCACCTCGTACAGCACCCCTTCACCGTCGCTACCTTGCAGCCGCGTCACCACCGCCTGCGGATGATCGTGTTGGATACGCGTGGCTTCCTCGCCAATGACAATGCCGAGCGGCAAGACATAGGTCTCTGGTTCGCCATCAATATAACTCAGAGAGAGAGAGGTCAGGTGGGCGACCGTTGATCCAAAGGGAAAATGGACAACTTCCGGAATAACCGTCGAGCGAATCGTGCGGGCTTTGCCACCAAACCACCGGCGTCCGCGCAAGTAGTTGACCAACAGTGGCGTCAAGATCTCCCGATGTGTCTCGGCAAAGAGTTGCTCGCAGGTGTCGGTGAGCCGGACAGCGACCGCCTCAGCTTTTGCCAGCGTCGCATGCGCGCCATCACGGGGAGTTTCCAAGGTAAACCAAAAGAATGAATGCGGCCCAAGACTGAGCAAATATGGCAGGTCGCCAATCATGGGAAACGTGATGCGTCCGAACATCTCCACGGGGCGGATGCCTTTGAACGCCGAGAGGTCGAGTTCGACATACTGCACAAAACGTGACAGATTGGCGACAACGAGAATGCATTCATCCTCATAGCGCCGCAGAAAAGTGAGAATCTTCGGATTCTCAGGTTGCAACATCTCCAGCGTCCCGCGTCCGAACGCTTTGTAGCGCTTGCGCAGCGCGATCAAGCGCTTCATCCACCACAAGAGCGAATGTGGATTGTTCTGCTGCGCATCGACGTTGATCGCTTCATAGTGATACTCAGGGTCGATGATGATCGGCAGATAGAGTTTCTGTGGATTGGCGCGCGAGAAGCCAGCATTGCGATCGGCGCTCCACTGCATCGGCGTGCGCACGCCATTGCGATCGCCGAGATAGACATTATCGCCCATGCCGATCTCATCACCGTAATAAATGACCGGCGATCCGGGCAGGGAGAACAACAAGCCATTCATCAATTCAATACGGCGGCGATGGTTGCCGAGTAACGGCGCCAACCGGCGGCGAATGCCGAGATTGATGCGCGCCTGTGGGTCCTGCGCATAGACCCGATACATGTAGTCGCGCTCTTCATCTGTGACCATCTCTAACGTCAGCTCATCATGGTTGCGCAGGAAGATGCCCCACTGACAATTCTCTGGAATCGTCGGGGTTTGCTGCAAAATATCGACAATGGGAAAGCGGTTTTCCGTATGAATGGCCATGAACAGTCGCGGCATCAAGGGAAAATGAAAATTCATGTGACATTCATCACCCTCGCCAAAGTAGGCCGCGGCATCCTCGGGCCATTGGTTGGCCTCAGCTAAAAACAAGCGGTGAGTGTATTTGCGATCGACATGGCGCCGGAGTTCTTTGAGAAACGTATGGGTTTCCGGCAGATTCTCGCAATTGGTGCCTTCGCGCTCGATGAGGTAGGGCACAGCGTCCAGCCGCAGTCCGTCGACACCCAGGTCAAACCAAAAGTCTACCACGGCCAGAATCGCTTTGCGTACGTGTGGGCTATCATAGTTCAGGTCTGGCTGGTGCGCATAAAAGCGATGCCAGTAGTGCGCTTTGGCGACCGGGTCCCAGGTCCAGTTGGAGCGCTCAAAATCCTTAAAGATGATGCGCGCATCCTGATATTTCTCCAACGTATCACTCCAGACATAGAAGTCGCGCCACGGGCTCCCCGGCTTAGCCCGGCGCGCCCGCTGGAACCACGGATGTTGATCGGAGGTATGATTGAGCGCGAGTTCGGTGATCACCCGCATGCCGCGCGTGTGTGCACCTGCTAAGAATTCTTGAAAATCACTAAGTGTGCCATAGAGCGGATGCACATCGGTATACTGCGCCATGTCATACCCGTCATCCTTGAGCGGCGAGGGGCAAAACGGCAGCAGCCACACGGTCGTGACGCCCAGGTCTTGCAGGTAGTCGAGCTTCTGCGTCAGACCGTGAAAGTCGCCCACCCCGTCGTCCACGCTGTCATAAAAAGCCCGCACGTGCAGCTCATAAATGATCGCGTCTTTGTACCACAATGGATTCTCATCCAGCTGTACGCGTTTTCGTCCCTTCGCACCCATGCTACCACTCCTCATCTGTTACTGCTCTCCGTTGATCTCATCTGCCCCTTCAAGCAACGCGAGCGGAAAACTGGTAAACAGCTCCGCTATTGCTAGGCCTCGTTCGCCGTTCGTCATCGTTGTCTGTAGTGTCTCCCCGGTGAACACATTGCAGTAACGCTGCGCACGCCACTCGGCGGGTACGATTATCCATGTGTCAGCCCACATCTGCGCCTCAACCGGCAGCAATGTTGGGTCGGCAGTCACCTGCGTCAGCAGTCGTGGCGCCACAACGAGCACGGTGTGCCCACCATACTCTCGGGCAAAGGCACACAGGTGACGCGCTTTGGGGCCAACCACAGCCAACGGCAGATAGTCGCCTCGCAAAAACAGCTCTGGGTGCTGGCGTCGGTAGAGTAAGGTGCGATGTATCACATACAGTTTTACACCCCCGTCGTCTCTTTTCTCAAGGAGTTCGCCGACCAACGGCCGCAAGTCTCCATCCGCAGCAGCGATCTGTTTCTGTACTGTCTGCAGCATCTGGCTGC